>OJGT01000078.1_pt1 | contig 21503 bp, 21 predicted proteins | sample 1595031 | NCBI WGS metagenome assembly OJGT01 (sample SAMN05416857, study PRJEB24817) | seawater metagenome | isolation source: Sea water | place: Canada:Atlantic | collected 2013-11 | reverse complement strand
CTATCCTCTTCGTCGGCAGCGTCAGATGTGTATAAGAGACAGATTTTACTGAGTTTTATTTATGTTAACACGCTATTTTTTATCGCCACAGACTGTACATTTTTGCTGCTTTTTCATTGTGAAATGTTGCCACTGGTTTGATAAACCATCAAACAAGTTGAGTTTATTGATTTGCGCTTTATTACCCGTTAGAAGCTTTATTGCTTGTAATGCTTGCATGCCTGCAACTATTGCTAGTACTGGTCCTAAAATACCAATGGTTTGGCAATTATTGGCTGGCGCTTTTTCTGAAGCAGGAAAGAGACAATGATAGCAAGCACTCGTGTCATCTCTTGGATCTATAACCATTTGTTGTCCGTCAAAGCCTGTTGCAGCGCCAACAACTAAAGGTATTTTGTGTGAAATGCATGCTTGATTAATTAAATATCGAGTAGCAATATTATCTGAGCAATCTAATACCAAATCTACCTGTGGAAAATAGTAATCACATAGCTCTTGATCAAGCATGTCATCTATCGCTTCAATATAACAATCAGGAAATTGTTGTGTGAGCTTTTCTGCTGCAGTATCTGCTTTGGATTGATCAATATCTTGTTCGCTAAACTGTATTTGTCTGGGTAAATTACTTAACTCTATAGTATCCCCGTCAGCTAAATATAACGTGCCAACGCCAGCTGCAGCTAAGTATAAGCTAGCTGGGTTTCCCAAGCCTCCAACACCTACAATAAGCACTTTAGCGTTACGTAAGGATACTTGCCCTTGCTGACCAATTTTGTCGAGCATAATCTGTCGTGAATACTTTAATTGTTCTTGTGTTGTTAACACGTTTAATCCCTTTTATATTTTTTGAAAGGTGAATCTTAGTATAAAAAAGTTCGCACAGCACCCGCTTTAAACTGCAAATATACGTGCTGATTAATATATAGGGCTAATTTCTGTTGAGAATAAGTACTGATATGAACATAAAAGGCCTGCCCTGAACAGATAACAGTAACTAAAACTGAGTGAGTAGAATCATCAAATTCGCTCGACTCTATTGTGCTAATAGTACCTGATAACTGATTTACAATAGTACTATTTTGAGGCTCTGATAAACAAATACTAATGTCGCTAGCTAGAATAAAACAACGTAAGTGTTGATCTATGGATAACTCTTCAGATGAACGAGGCAGTAATATTTCTTGCTCAGCGAGTGTTAATACCATTAACCCTTTACCGTTATCTGTGTTTGATATCGGTAAAGACAAACTGGTTTGTTGATGGATTAATTGCTCACTAGGTAAGCTAGCCGAAAGAAAGTTCAACTGATGAATAGTATGATGGATATTACCGTAATCTATTACCTTTCCCTCTGATAGTATTAACATGTTATCACACACTTGTTGAAGCTCATCTAGCGAATGACTAACGTACAAAATGGGTAAGTTAAGTTGTTGTTGTACTTTGATAATTAAACGCAATAGCTTAGTTTTACTTGTTTGATCAAGCGCACTTAAGGGTTCATCAAGAAGCAATAATTTAGGTTCGCTTAATAAAGCGCGTGCTAAGGCAACTCGTTGTTTTTGACCGCTAGAAAGCTCACCAACGTTGGCACCAGTTAAATTATCTAATTCAGTTAATGTTAAAATCTCGTTGATATTTAGTTGGCTATTGGTACAACGTTTGGCGGCATATTTTAAATTATCAAGCACGTTTAAATGTGGGAACAATCGACTGTTTTGAAAGGCTAAACTGATATGTCGCTGTTCTGCTTTTTTGAATGTTTTTTGAGTTGTATTGATTAGCGTATCGTTATCAAAAATTATTGAACCTGAAATATTTTTCTCAAGTCCTGCAATCGCTCTAAGAAGCGTAGACTTTCCTGAACCAGAGTGTCCAAAAATACCTGTAATACCGGTTAAGTCTAGTGTTTGATTAATGCTGAAATCAAACACTTTATATGAGAGGTTGAAGTCTAATTTGAGTGTAGGCATAGATTAACTCGCCCTTCCTGACTTTTGACGAGGCAGGTTTAATAAGTAAACGCTCGCCAATAAAATCATTGAACCAATGAGTAAACTGATTGCAAGTACATGGGCTCTAGCGTAATCAAACGCTTCAACATGATCAAATAAGGCTATTGATAATACGCGCGTTTCACCAGGAATATTACCACCTATCATTAAAATCACGCCAAATTCACCAACGGTATGAGCAAAACCCAAGCTCGCTGCAGTGATGAAACTGGCTTTTGTTAAAGGTAATACGATAGTAAAAAATCTATCGATAGGACCCGCACCTAACATAGCTCCGGCTTCAAGCAAGGAATCGCCTAATTGTTCAAAGGCTTTTTGTAATGGCTGTACAACAAAGGGTAATGAATACAAGACAGAGCCAATAACAATGGCTGAAAAACTAAAAGCAAGTTGTTGCCCTGTGGCTTGCTGCCATAGTTGTCCGGGTAAATGTTGTGGTGAAAATGCAATTAATAAATAAAACCCTAATACCGTTGGCGGCAATACTAAGGGTAGGGCAACAATCGCTTCAATAATAACTTTAAATCGACTGGTCATTTTCGCAAGATACCAAGCGAGAGGCGTGCCGATTAACAATAGAATTAAGGTGGTGAGTGCTGCCATTTTCAAGGTAACAATAAGAGCTAAAAAATCAGGGCTTGGCATGCTCTCTCTCTTGTTGCTGAATTGTCTGTTGAGTTAATATATTTTCAGCGTATCCAAAACTCACAATACTTTTTTGTATTTTCTCTGATAATAAAAACTGACTTAATTGTTTCGCTTGAGTAATGTTTTTGCTGCTTTTAATAATAACTAATTGTTGTTGTATAGGTTGATGATAATCACTTGGAATAACGATACCTGATAAATTGTTAATCACTAATTGGCTATTGGCAACTAAGCCACTTTTTACCGCTTGGCTGCGTACTTGAGCAAAAGTTTGGTTGATATTAATACCTGTAATTAAGCGGTCTTGATATTGTTGCCAAATACCTAAATGCTGTAAGGTTTGTTTAGCTGCTTTTCCATAAGGAGCAAGTTTAGGGTTAGCAATAGCAAAGCGTTTTGGTGGCTTTTCTAAATCGCTTAACTGTGCTTTTTTACTCATTGATAATAGCGCTAACTGACCTAAAGCATAGGTTTTACGACTATTAGCTACGATGAATTCTTGCTGCTCTAGTAACTCAGGCCTCACGCTATCAGCGGAAATAAAAAGGTCAAAAGGAGCACCATGCTTTATTTGTAAGTATAAAGCGCCAGTAGCACCGCTAATAATTTGTGTTTCAATTTCTGTTTGTTGATGAAACTCTTCTAATAATACTTTTAGTATAGGAGTAAAATTAGAAGCAACAGCAATACGTAATGGCTTATCATTGTTGTTATTCAAAGCTGAAGCCGTACTCATGCAGTACAGCGATAAAATAAAAAATAGTGAACAATATTTAGATAAGTTCATTATTTAGCTTACCAGTTTTGTGCTTTAGCATCGTCAGTTGCTTTTGCATCAAGCCAAGATTCACCTTGCTCAGTACGTTCTTTTTTCCAAAATGGTGCTTGTACCTTCAAGAAATCCATAATGAATTCGTTTGCAGCAAAGGCATCATGTCGGTGCTTGCTGGTAACACCAACAAAAACAATTTGTTCGCCAATATTTAACTCACCTATGCGGTGTATTACTTTAACTCGTCCAATATTCCAACGTGATTTAGCTATATCGATAATATTGGCTAATGACTTTTCTGTCATACCAGGGTAATGCTCAAGTGTTAAGCCACTAACACTCATACCGTTGTTATTATTTCGCACACGACCAGTAAAGGTGACTACAGCGCCATCAACGGCATTATCTTGCTCAAGTAAAGCCACTTCATCGGCTAAACTAAAATCAGCTGCTTGTATGGATATTTCTTGGTTCATATTTTTGCTCTTTACACGTTTAACCACCAGTAACAGGAGGGAAGAAAGCCACTTCATCACCAGCATTAATTGGGTGTGTGCCATCCACCATATCGTGATTTACAGCACTTAATAATGAGGTGTTGTCAAAAAGAGTGCGCCATTGCTCACTTTTACTGGCTAGTTGTTGTTTTAACTCTGCGACAGTTGAGATATTTTCACTACTTATGGTGAGTTCACTACAGTCTAATTGCTCACGTAATGCGGCAAAAAAAACAACTTTGATCATGATATACCCTTACAGTGTTTGTTGAAGCTATTTATTTTCTCTGAAAATTAGTTAGCTTGCCATTGGCCTGATTTTCCGCCTTCTTTTGTTAATACTTTTATGCCTGAAATTTCCATCGCTGGATCGGCAGCTTTACACATATCAAATAAAGTTAAGCAGGCAACTGAAACTGCGGTCAAAGCTTCCATTTCTACGCCGGTTTGTCCTGTTAAACGACATAAGCTCGTCACTTTTACCGAGGTGTTTTCAGCATCTAAGGTAAAATCAACCTGAACTTTACTCAACATTAAAGGATGGCATAAAGGAATTAAATCACTACATTTTTTGGCTGCTTGAATACCAGCAATACGGGCTACAGCGAAAACATCGCCTTTTTTATGCTTACCTGTTGTAATCAACTCAAAGGTTTCACTATTCATTTTAATGAAGCCCTGTGCTGTTGCTGTGCGTGATGTCATTGCTTTTTCAGTGACATCCACCATATTGGCTTCACCGTGCTTATTAAGGTGACTTAGCTCAGGTGATGATGAGGTTGAATTACTCATTAGCCACGAGTCTCGCACTGTTCAGCTGAAATATTTAAATGAGGCACAAAATTACAAGGTCTGTGACTGGCATCAAGTTGTTCTTTAATAACTTTGTCCCACGCTGTTTTACAAGCATTGGTTGAACCAGGTACACAAAGCACAACAGTTTTATTTGCGATACCACCAAAGGCACGGGACTGAATAGTTGATGTACCTATTTCAGCTAATGACACATGACGAAATACTTCGCCAAAACCTTCAACATCTTTGTCAAATAATGGCATCAACGCTTCTGGTGTATTATCACGTTCAGTAAAACCTGTGCCACCGGTTGAAATAATTGCGTTGATATTGCTGTCAGCAATCCATTTAGATACTTGGGCGCGTAGTTGATACACATCATCAATAACAATAGCTTTATCAGCCAGTTGGTGACCTGCCTCGTTTAAACGCTCAACTAATGCTTGCCCAGAAGTATCATTTGATTCGTTACGTGTATCCGATACAGTTAATACTGCAATATTTAAAGGGATAAATGTTTTTCCGCCGTGTGCCGACATAGTGCTTCCTTTAGTCTTGTAATAAGTTAATGCATAAATAAATGTTTAAGTAAATAAACCTTTAAACGTTAAATTGTTTTACTGCTTGTTGCCATTGCTCAGGCGTATTGGTATTAAATAAAGCTCTTTCATCATCAATTTGAACTGCTTGATGTGGTACTTGCTGGAGCAAAGCTTTTATTGAAGGGCCATTTTTTTTCGTCGTTTTTCCTATTATATCGCTGTTACTTTGCTCTAGGTTTTGAGAGAAAACTTTTGTGAAAAATAGTTCAACGTAAGCGCTATTTGGTAAATATAACGGAATATTATGATCTTTAAAGTAAGTCGCTTTTTGGCTTAATTCACCTTTAATACGCAAGCTTTTTAACACGTCAGCTGTCATAAAAGGGAGATCAACCGGAAGTATTAATAATGATTTAGTTAAAGGATATTTTGATAGAACACTATAGATTCCGCCAACAGGACCACTTTGCTTTACCTTGTCTGGTACATCGTAGTCATCACCACTGACAATAATATTATTGATTCCTGACTTTATGAGTAATTGCTTAGAAAAATTAAGCATATCGGTAGTATTGTGGCGTAATTTAGCTTTATCTTGGCCCATGCGAGATGATAAGCCACCTGCTAGTAGTACACCTAAGCATTTATCGTTCGAAAAAGTATTCATGTTAGCCGCCTAACATAGCCAAGTGTTTAGTGCCGCCAGTGAGCTTATCATGTAAAAAGTGTGCAGCTTTCTTATCGCCCAGTAATGATAAAATTTTGGCTTGTAATGGCTCGATTTTGTCTGATTGCAATTGCTCACGTAGCGATAAGCCATTTTCACCAAATAAACATAAATGTAATTTACCTGATGAGCTAACACGTAGGCGATTGCAACTATCACAAAAATCTGTTGAATAGGGCATGATTAAACCAATACGACCTTGATAGTCGGGATGGTAAAACTCTTGTGCAGGGCCTGCTGATCTATTTTGAATAACAGGTAACCAACCATCAAGAATCAAATTTTGTTTAATACGTGAGCCTTGTACATGCTGTGCATCAAAAAAGCTCTGGTTATCACCTGTTTGCATTAATTCGATAAAGCGTAAAGTAACAGGGGTGTCTTTTAACCAATCTAAATAGCTTTGGATATCTTTTCCACTGTATTCGCGCATTAATACGGTATTGACTTTAACCGTGGGTCTACCATCAGCAAGTGCCATATCGATACCCTTTAAAATAGTATCTAATTTATTATGGCCAGTGATGGCAAGAAACTGCCGAGGATCTAAACTATCAATACTGATATTGATAGCATCAATTCCCGCGTCTAGCCACTGAGGTAAATGCTCTGGTAATTTAAAACCGTTACTCGTAATTGCAACTTTTTTGATGCCTTGCGTTTGTTTACATTGCGCAATAATGTCAGGTAAGTCTTTACGCAGTGCAGGCTCGCCACCGGTAATACGAATTTTCTCTGTGCCTAAACTGGCAAAAGCAGTCGTTAAACGCTTTATTTCTGAGAGCGACATAAAGTCACGTGGAGTATCACATTGATAGCCGTCAGGCAGGCAGTAGTTGCAACTAAAGTTACATACATCAGTGATAGATAGGCGCAGATAATAAAATCGGCGGCCGAAGTTGTCTGTTAACATGTCACCTTTCCAAATGTGGGAGGCTAACGTGTTTCCTTGTTAACCCTGGTAGCAAGTGATTCTGAATACCTGCTACGGCTTATAACTACTTAACCTTCATTTTGAAAACGTTGGTGTTAGCAATTACAGCTCGGTGTAAAAATTAAAAATAGTCGTACGACTATTTTTGAGTATATATCATTTACGAGAAAATAGCGTAAATGATTTTGCGATTGATTATTTTGATTAACATCAATAAATGGTTAATGCGATCTGTTTGGCTAGTTAAATAGCTATTACTTTATTGTGAAAGTAAGCGATACTAGCGCAATTAAAAATAGTTATTAGTTTAAAGTTAAGTGAGTACCCTATGTCTGATTGTTGTTCTGCCCCTGGTTTGCTGCCGTTTGAACAGGCAATGCAAAATATGTTGTCACAAATAACCCCTGTTACTGAAACTGTTAATATAGCTGTAGATAAAGCGATGAATTATATATTAGCAGAAGATATTTCTAGTCCGTTAAATGTTCCTAATCATGATAATTCGGCAATGGATGGTTATGCCTTTGCACTTGAAAGCTTAGCTAAAAGTAAAACTTTAACTTTGGTAGGCCGTTCTATGGCAGGTGCCCCTTATGAAGGGAAATGTGAAGTAGGTGAGTGTATTCGTATTATGACTGGCGCTAAAATGCCATCGTGTTGTGATAGCGTCGAAATGCAGGAAAATGTACAAGCTAATGATGAAGCTATTACTTTTCTACAAGACAAAAAATTTGGATCCCATGTACGTAAAGCGGGAGAAGATATCAAAGTAGGGCAAAAAGTATTACCGACAGGACATAAAATATCTGCGGTAGATATTGGTATTTTAGCTTCGTTAGGTGTGAGTGAAGTATGCGTATATCGTAAATTAACTGTTGCGGTAATTGCGACAGGTGATGAATTAAAGCTACCAGGACAAGCACTAAGCTCAGGTGATATATACGAGAGTAATAGCTTTGTGCTACGCGGTATGCTAGAAAAACTTCATGTTAATGTGATTGATTTTGGTGTTATTGAAGATGATTTTGAAGCGATAAAAGCAGCATTTATCAGTGCAGATGAACAAGCTGATGCGGTTATTTCATCGGGCGGTGTTTCCGTTGGCGACGCTGATTATACTAAAACTGTTTTAGATGATTTAGGTGAAATTGGCTTTTGGAAAATAGCAATAAAACCAGGTAAGCCATTTGCTTTTGGGAAATTGCCTAATAGTGTCTTTTTTGGTTTGCCGGGTAATCCAGTCTCTGCATTGGTAACCTTTCACCAATTAGCTTTAGTTGCATTAACCAAAATGCAAAATTCGCAGCCATTAAAACGAACGAAGTTAAAAGTGAAATGTACCAGTGACTTGAGAAAGTCTCCAGGGCGTTTAGATCTGCAACGGGGAATATTAACGGTTAGTGAGCAGGGTGAGAATATTGTTGCCTCTACTGGTGCACAAGGCTCTGGTATTTTATCTAGTTTGGCACAGGCAAATTGTTTTATTGTATTGCCGTCTGAAAAAGGTTCGGTAAGCGCTGGTGAAATTGTAGAAGTACAACTATTTGATGAGTTTATTTGTTAATCATCTTGTCAACACGATTCAGATTGCAAAAATTTAATCGACTAATTTGATAATAAAAAAAGGCTTTAAGGTATATACCTTAAAGCCTTTTTTACAATTGTTTGAATATTACAATTGTGCGAAACACTTAGCTGCTGCTTCAAGGGTTTGTTCAATAAGATCATCGCTATGTGCGGTAGATAGGAACCCTGTTTCAAATGCTGATGGCGCAAGGTAAACACCATGTTCTAACATTAAGTGGAAGAAACGATTGAATTTTTCACTGTCACAAGCCATTACTTGCTCAAAAGTAGTAATAGGTTGCTGATCATCAGTAAAGAAAAATCCAAACATAGCACCAACATAGTTAATGCTTAAACTAACACCGTGACGCTCAGCTGCTGCTTTTAAGCCCATTGCTAATTTTTCTGTACTCGCACTTAGTTGTGCGTGTTTATCGCCTTTTGATAATTCAGTTAACGAAGCAAGGCCAGCAGCCATTGCTATAGGGTTACCTGAAAGTGTACCGGCTTGATAAACTGGTCCAACTGGCGCTATATAATCCATTATTTCTTGTTTACCACCAAATGCACCTACTGGCATACCACCGCCAATAACTTTACCTAAGGTCGTTAAATCTGGCTTAATATTGTAATGTGCTTGAGCGCCACCTAATGCAACACGAAAACCTGTCATTACTTCATCAAGAATTAATACTGAGCTGTATTGATCACATACTTCGCGTAACCCTTCGAGGAAACCTGCAACAGGAGGAATACAGTTCATGTTACCAGCTACGGGCTCAACGATAATACAGGCAATTTCGTCTGGGTATTTAGCAAATATTTCTTTTACTTGCTCAAGATTATTATAACTAACGGTTAAGGTGTGTTTTGCAAAGTCTGCTGGAATACCAGGAGAGTTAGGTACACCAAAAGTTAATGCACCAGAACCCGCTTTTACTAGTAATGAGTCAGCGTGACCGTGGTAGCAGCCTTCAAATTTTAAAATTTTGTCACGATTAGTATAACCACGAGCTAAACGGATAGCACTCATGGTTGCTTCAGTGCCAGAGTTAACCATACGTAATGAATCCATTGAAGGAACTAGTTCACGTACTTTTTCAGCAGTTGCTATTTCTAATTCAGTTGGCGCACCAAAACTTAAGCCATTTTGAGCTGTGCTGATAACGGCCTCTAGAATAGCAGGGTGGTTATGGCCTAAAATCATCGGTCCCCATGAACCAACATAATCAATATAAGCATTATCATCGGCATCATAAATATAAGCACCTTCTGCACGCTTAATAAAAGGTGGTACACCACCGACGCTAGCAAAAGCACGTACAGGAGAGTTAACGCCGCCAGGAATTACTTTTGATGCTTGAGAAAATAACGCTTCTGATTTGCTCGTTACTAAATTTGTTGCTTGGTCCATAAATTTACTCTTTATTTTTCATAGATTAATTACTTGTGTTGAACATACTTATTTCTTATTTGGTAAAGTAAGAAGCTCAACAGCTTTTCTTGTTTATAAAACAGGTGATTAGCGTTTTCTAGTGTGCCAATTCACCTCTTTTTCATATTGGGTTAATTGTTCTTCTACGCCTAACGTTAAAGCAAATAATGCCATGCGAACTAAAACACCATTTTGTGCTTGTCTAAATATGGCTAAGCTATCTAAATCATTTAAATCAATGTCTAGCTCATTTGCTTCTGGACGAGAGTCTCTTGGTAAAGGGTGCATAATAACAGTGTTTTCACGGCAATATTTTTGATATATGCTTTTATTTAAACTGAAATGACCACGGTATAAATCTGCTTCATCTTTGCTGGCAAAACGCTCTTGTTGAATGCGAGTTTGATAAATAACATCACAAGATAAATTTCCTGCCATGGTGTCGGTGATAATAACTTGATGCCCTGCATTCTCAAGTGTTGATACCACGCTTTCAGGCATTTGTAATGCGGTTGGTGAAACCATTGTTACTTTGACATTATTGTAGAGGCTGAGTAGCTTTGATAAAGAATGCACGGTACGGCCATGTTTTAAATCTCCCATCAAAACAATGTCAAGATTATCTAGCCCTTTATGAAAGTGCATCATCTCAGATTGTATTGTGAATAAATCGAGAAGCGCTTGTGTTGGATGCTCATTTGCTCCATCGCCACCGTTAATTACTGGCACAGTACTGCCTTGAGAAAATTGCTCTACAGAGTGCATTTGCGGGTGGCGCATGGCAATTACATCAGAATAACCGCTGATGACTTGAGCAGTATCAAATAATGACTCACCTTTACTAAGTGATGAATTTTCTTGTCCAACTGTTTCTCTTACATAACCGCCTAACAAATTGAAAGCCGTACCAAAACTTACACGAGTACGAGTGCTAGGTTCGAAAAATAAATTACTTAAAATTGCACCTTCAAGAACTGTACAGCGCTTTTGACGAGCCGCATATGGAGCCATGCGTGCGGAAACATCTAATATTCTGGCGATAGCTTCGCGATCCAGTTGCGAAACAGATAAAATATGACTGCCTTGAAAATTCATCATAGTAAAACATTCGAGAAAAAAATTTGACGAAATATAGCACACAAACGGCCATTTAACGACCCTTTGTGTGCAGGTTTACATTTTGTTGCCTATTTTTTTCGAAGACAGATGATTGCCATAAATATTAATGAAAACCAAGCAATACTGCCGCCACCTGAACTAGTGTTTTGTGTTGGTGGTGTAACTACAGGGGTAGGAGTGAAAACAACATTACGAAGGTGAGCATTATCGTCTCCAGCAGAAGTAGAACCATCTTTTTCATATACCCAGGTAATAATATGCTCACCGGAACCAAAACTAATAGATTCACTTCGATAATCAATTTCACCAGAAATAAAGCTAATTAATTCGCCATCAACATATAAATAGAGTGCATCGTAAGGGGATGCTGGATCATCAGTATTCTCTTCAGAAGATACTGACCATTCAAAGGATAACTCTCCTTCTCCTGAGACAGTAACCATGGCTATACTTTGCTGTTCGTCGCGAATATCTCCACTGACTATGGCTGCTTCAGTATTATCTAATTGCCAAGCAGATTGCTCATCACTGCCACCACTATACCAAGTTAGAGCATTGTCAGAGCTTGATAATTGTGTTTTTAGTTCACTGGCAAGAGCAATAGTACGAGCGACAATATGGGTAGAACTCGTTGGGATTGCAGTATTATCTGAGGTAATATTTATACTTGCGCTATGTTTGCCAATTTGTGCTGCATCATAACGAACTTCTAAAGTACACGTCGCGCCAGCAGCTAAACTACTACAATTATTAGTAACGATAGTAAAATTAGGGTCGCCAATAATTGTAAACGTAAGGTTGGCATCTAATGCGCTATTATTAACCACGTCAACACTTGCTGTTTGTGGTTTATTCATTGCTTGAATAGTAAAATCAAGGGTTTGATCAATTGCAATACCTTGGCTGATTTCGTTTATCCAGTCTTCAAAAACAGCAGTGCGTGTATATACGCCTGGGAACCCTTCTGCAGCACAACCTATTCCCCAGCTTACAATACCAATTTGCTGCCAGCCTTCGTTAGTATTAACCATTAATGGACCGCCGCTGTCTCCTTGACATGAACCTTTACCACCGCCTGCTACAAATGCACAAATCATTGCATCAGTGATTCCCGTTTGATCTGCAGTAAATCTGCCACCAAAGGTATCAGAGAAAGATTGTGCCAGAATATCTTTACATTCTTGATTGGTGCTGAGTTGTAAATCTACTTGGTGTAACACATCAGGGAAGTCTGAAGTTGGGCCACCACCAGCATCATAGCCTAGTCTGCCACCCCAGCCAGCAACGGTTACAGAATTGCTTTGTTGTGCTAATTGTTCTGTTGCAGCTAAATCAACTAAAGAAATTGCAGGGTTACTCACACTATCAACTAATTCTATCAAAGCAATATCATTGTTTAGTTCAGCATCAAGCTGATAATCAGGGTGCATGTATATACGCTTGATTGCTTTAGCATTTTCAGCGCCATTACTTAAATCATATTCACCAACGTTAACCTTTAATAGCTCTGCAGAAACACCTTCTACACAATGAGAAGCAGTTAGTACCCATTTATCGCCGAGAAAAGAAGCGCCACAGGTAGATGACTGCACTGTAGAAGTACCCGCAGCTATGCTTAAACTGGCACTTTCACCTATATTCCCTTGTAATGTAATACCATCGGCTTGGGTGATAGCAATGGCAGGAATTGTTCCTGAAAAATCATTCCCTAATGTACCATTTAGTACGCCCTCTACATTATTATAAATAATTGCACCAATGCCGCCGCCTGCTTGGCAGTTTTCTACTTTTACGGAAAAATCGATGTCACCACGTTCAATCAAGCAGATATTATTGGTTGCATCAGCACATTGAGTATTACCTATTCCACAGTCAACAATGTTACCTGTAGCACTACCTATCACTCCTCCGGAAAATGCTTGGCTTTCATAGCTTATGTTATTAACAGTTAACGTAGTTGCAATGTTACTTGAGGTATAAACCAATGCTGACATCCAAGGCCATTGTTCTTCAGCGGCAACTTCACCGCCAATAATTTTAGGCTTTATTGGAACTAATGATGTACTTTTTGCCAAGCTAAGATCGCTGCTAAAAACGGCGGATAGAGAAACCGATAAAAGGACGAATTTTAAATAATGTTGCATTGTTAAACCTCTAGCTACAGTTTATTCGCTACTGAAAAAGTAACGTAAAACTGCAGAGTTGTTAATGGATTGTTATATTCACGAGTTCAAAATACGTGATTTTTAAGCCAAGAGCAATAATTATTCAGTAATCTCTTGTAGGTTTTATTCAGTATTATGAAAGATTTAGCAGTAAATTGGCTTAAAGCGGCTTAACATAAGCAAGAATAATAATAGCGAATAGCGCTAATACAGGTATCTCATTAAAAATGCGATAAAACTTTCCTGAGCGCGTATTGTTATCTGATTCAAATACCTTTAAAAGCTTAAAGCAATAGCCATGATAGCAAAGTAAAACAATGACCAGTGTTAACTTTATATGTAACCACTTGGCAGCAACAAACCATGCTGAACCATATGCATATATAAGTAATGAGCCAAATAAAACGGTCAAAATGGCGAAGGGAGTAATGAAATATAGTAAGCGTTTTTCCATGCCTTTCAATTGCTCAGCAATTTCAGTTGAAGCAGTTTCAGCATGGTTAACAAATAGGCGAGGTAAATAAAAGATACCAGCAAACCAAGCGACCATAAAAATAACATGAAATGCTTTGAACCATAATAGGTGATTAATTAAAAACTCATTCATTACTTTAAACTTCCTTTAATTGACTTATATAGAGCAGTACGAAATAGTTTTTATTGCTCAATATGCGTTGGTTTTCCAATGATTAATTTACCGGTAACAAGGTATTGTCTAATTTGTTCAAAAGTTACTATACCGACAATATCGTCGATATTATCTTGATATATATAGACCGCACCGCACCTCTCCGCAATTAATAGTTGATATGCTTCAGCTAGTGTTGCTTGATGAGATATAGGAATGAGTTTATGCAAACACATATTGTCAGTAGTTTGGTAAGAATGCTCATCTTCAAACGGTATTGTAACTTCTGAATTATCGAGGGAACTATTTGCTAATGGAGTTTGTGTATCAAACTTAGCCCAATGATAGCTGGTAACTTTTATTACTTTTTTATTCTTGGTAATCTTTTTGACAGTTTTAAGTATTACAGGAGTATCAATGTTGCTACTAGCTAAAACGCCAGCAAGAGATTGCTTTGATGCTTGTTCAATTAATTCAAATTTTTCAATCATCAAACCTAAAACACCAATTTTTTGTAATGTTTTTTCAACAGGAGGTTTACTGTAAATAAGGTTTTGAACATCTAATTGCATAGTGAATATTGAACGGTTTTTAAATATCTGGCCAGAGACAATGCTTGAAATAGTAATGACTGTCATTGCTGGTACAACTATTTCTAACTGTCCTGATAGTTCAACAACAGCTAATAATGCCGCTAGGGGAGCATTCAAGCTAGCAGCCATAAAGCCCGCCATACCCATTAAAATAAAGTCGCTACCTAAATGATCACCAGGATAAATTTGCATAGCTAATGCGCCACTTAATGCCCCAGCAATTGCTCCAATACCAACAATTGGACCGATAATTCCGCCTGGAATACCTAGCCCTAGCGCAAAAGTAGTCATTAAAAACTTGGCAAGTAGTAAGCCTATCAATAACTCTATTTGCCAATTGCTTGCTAAAGATACATCTACAGCGCCGGCACCAGCGCCCATTGCACCCGGAATTAAATAACCTAAGCTACCTGTAATTAATGCAGCTATCATAAGTCTTGGTACAATATGAATTTTTACACTGTGTTGAATAATACTCACTAAGGTTTTATTAAATGCAGCTGCAAGTAGTCCTAAAAAAACAGCCAAAATAACTAATGGAATATAGTGCTGTTGAATTAATTCAATTTTGTTTAGATATTCAAAGTTATGTGACGTATCAAAAGCAAAGTTAGTCACAAATGAACCCACTAATGACGCTAGCATGATGGGAATAAAAATGTGAACTTTATATTCTCGCATAATAACTTCCATCACAAAAATAACCGCAGCAATAGGCGTGTTAAATGTAGCGGATATACCGGCAGCAATGCCACAGGCACAAAGTGTTCGAGTACTATTATGTGGAAGCTTTAATAGGTTACCTAAATAGCTACTACATGCAGCACCTAAATGCACCGCAGGTCCTTCTCTACCAACTGAAAAACCGGAAGCCAATGCAATAGCACTACCAAAAAATTGATTAAAAGTATTTTTGAATGGAATGACACCATGGGCAACTTTTAAACGATGCAATACGAAAGGGATTCCTGTTCTTAAGTATTGATACCCCGTTAACCAAGCAAAGAATAAGATAATCAAAGAGCCGATGATTGGTAAATCAAAACGACTTATGTCATCTAAGGTGGTATAGTTGTCTCGTTTAACTAAATAGAGTTGCTGAATTGCTTCAATAGTTAAGGTAAACAAAACGACTAACAATGCCGATGCAAAACCACCTATAATGGCAAGTAGACAAATTTGCCATGAAGTTTTTGGTAATGCTAAATGTTTTCTTACTGCGTTAAGAACTTTCATTATTATTGGTAACTAGTGTCGCTTTACATTATTTTTATTGGATTATTATACGTTAGACATGAATTGGTTAGCAAAAATAAATCTTACAGTGGTTATTGCACGTTTGGGATTATTCAAATCAGCATTGTTTTTAATTGGCTTAATAGTGATTTGTTTGTTTACAGGTTACCGGTTTGGTAACTTCTATCATAACTTTCAAGAAACGACATTAGCTCAACAAAAAGAACGTCTTGAGTATTTATATAAAGAACAAGCGTTGCAAATTGAACGAATTAATATGCTAGAAGTTGAGTTGGCTGTAGAGCAACTCGCTAATAAAAATGCACAAATGGCATTAAAACAAATAGCAGATGAATCTTTTGAAGTTAAAAAACAACTCGGCTTTTATGAAAAAGTAATGGCACCTGAAAAGGGAGCTAATGGCTTAGTCATTGACAATGTCACATTCTCGGCGAGTAAAAGCCCTGAGTATTATAATTTTCAAGTGACTTTAGTGCAGCAGAAACTCAAGAAACGCTATGCTAAAGGCTATGTTGATTTAATTGTAAAAGGAAGTTTTGAAGGTAAGCCAAGCCAATTGAAGTTATCTGATATTTCTGATTTAACCAAAAAAAATCTGTCTTTTAGCTTTAAATATTTTCAAGTCATTTCTGGTGGCTTTACATTACCTAATGGCTTTGTTGCTGAAGAAGTGCAAGTATCAGCGATTCTGACAAAAAGTAAATGGCAAAAATATCAAAAACTTAATAAAACACTTTCTTGGAATTTGGAATAATACTTGATTAAATTAGTCAGGTTTAAGATAATTGCAAAGATAAATGTTGTTTCCCCTTTTTTTTAAGTAGAAAGTAGAGTTCTATGTCTGATCCAATCGAAAGCCCAGAGTTACCTATTAAATTCACTGACTCAGCAGCTAAAAAAGTGTTGTCATTAATCACAGAAGAAGAAAATCCAGCATTAAAACTTAGAGTTTATGTTACCGGTGGTGGTTGTTCTGGTTTTCAGTATGGCTTTACTTTTGATGAAAAAGTCAATGACGGTGATATGACCATCGATAAGCAAGGGGTAACAATGGTTATTGATCCTATGAGCTTACAATACTTAGTTGATGGTGAAGTTGATTATCTTGAAAGTTTAGAAGGTAGTCGCTTTGTTGTAAATAATCCTAATGCTTCTACAACATGTGGTTGTGGATCATCTTTTTCTATCTAACTTTCTATTCTATTTAAGCAAGTCGTAGTATTTCTATAATAAAAAATATTTACCGACTTGCTTGATTAACTTATCTATATACCATTATTAACTTACCCTTCCATCAATAACATAGTAATTATGGTATTCATATCAAGATCAAATTCTTCAGCTCGCACACTTTTAACGATAAAATCATTAGTCTCTGTTAGATCTATGTCTTGCGTATCTACATATTGATTTAAGTTAACGCTATAAAAAGAACGCACTTTAGGTTGTATAGGTGCATCATTATTTCGTTGTTCAACAATCGCTAACTTCTTAGACTCTAATTGTACAAGTGAACCGATCGGGAAAACACCAATACACTTAATAAACTGATCTACTAATATAGTATCAAGATGATTACTTTTGGCTAATTCACGTAAAATTGAAAAGGCTTTGCTATGTGTAAAACCTTCTTTGTAAACTCGGTTTGCTGTTAAGGCGTCAAATATATCGCAAATTGCAATCATACGTCCGTATTGGTTAATATCTTCTCCCTTTACTTGAAAAGGATAACCTTCGCCATTTAGCTTTTCGTGATGTAAAGCTGCAACTTCTAGACTTAATTCGTTAATGCCGGGAGTTTTTTTAATGATGTCTATAGAATGATTAGCGTGAGTTTTCATGATAGTAAACTCTTCGTCTGTTAATTTACCCGGCTTATTTAATACACTATCAGGTATTTTTATTTTACCTATATCATGCAAAAAAGCACCAACGCTAAGATGTTGAACTACCTCTCTACTTATTTTTAAGTGATGAGCAAATATAGTTATATAAATAGCAACGGCAACAGAATGTTCTAATAAATACTCGTCTTTTTCACGAATATTTATCATACAAGCTAAGGAATCAGGATTATTAAATATTGCATCTACAGACTTATTTGTTATCTTCATAACAGGATCTAGGTCTACTGTCATACCACTTAATGCTTGAGCGAAAAGTTCTTTTTGAATGTCTTTTGACTCATTAAAGATGGCTTTAGCTTCTTCTATTTCAGCTTTTATTGTTGCTTGAGCTTTTGGGCTATCTTCAGTTTTTTTTGGGGAATTGAAAATAGTTTTACTATCGTCAATAAATACAGAGGTAACTTGCTTACTCTTTAGATGATTAATAACCTTATCACTTTTAATGTGACCTGGAGCACTTAATGAAAAATTACCCTTTTGCTTAGCAATCTTCGTCACATAATGACCGACATTTAATTCGGTAAGTTGTTTTTCTACAATCATTTAATGTCTGGCCAATTAACTTCAATGTTATAAGACTATAATTATTCATACTAACGATTTTTTGCTGTTTACACAATTTATGTCGTTGCTAGCACTTAATTTTATTTTCGATAATTGTTTTTACAGTGGTCTTTAAATTGCATGAATATAGAAGACTAAAGAAATAGAATCAGCATATAATGATTTAGTTTTGTGATTTATTGCCGATAACTAGTAAGTGCTATGATTTTTTTTAATTTTTAATTTTGACTATTGGGATTACCATGCGTATTTTATTTTTCATCCTCTTTATGTTGTTTTTACCTCTAGTAAAAGGACAAAATTTAACAGCGGTGCAAATTTATACAGATGATCAATTGTTGAATTTAATTAAAGAAAATAAACATTTAGGACAAGTTGTTTTAGATGAATGTCAATTGGTACAAGACATTGAAGCGCGTGCTCTTAAAGCTAAGATGCCTTCTTATCAGTTCTTATGGGGTGATATGTTAGCTTACGGTGTGTGTGTTAAAAAAGATATTCCTTTAGGTTTATACTATATGCGTTTGGCTGCAGATCAAGGCTTAGTAGAAGGAATAGAGCAACTTGGGCGCTACTATCATATCGGTAAGTTTATGCAGGTAGATATCAATCAAGCTATCTCCTTTCTAAAAGCTGCCGCAGCTATGAATAATCTTGCCGCTCAAATGCGATTGGCTTTAATATATCAGCAAGGATATGGCAGCCCTCTAGATTACCCATCTCTATACTCTCAATTACACCATGCCATAACAGATGATAAAAAAGAACATCAAAAAATTACTCGTTTGTTAACGCAACTGGCAAGTAAAATGCCTGATAAAGTTGTTAATGCATCTAAACAAAAAATCTATACTAATTAGTAGCTGATAATTATTGCTGACTTAACAGCAATGAAATAAGAGTTTGTGCTATACTGCCGCGTAATTAAACTATTGAAAACATCTAATTATTGTGACTTTTAAAGATCCTCATGCGAAACGTGAAGCAAAAAAATATGAGAAGCCAGTAGCTTCTCGTGAACTCTTACTTTCTATCATTGAAAAAAGTTCCCCACCGCCAACATTTAAAACATTAGCTAAGACACTAAAATATCAAGAAGATCATTTGCTTGTAGGTCTGAAACGTCGTCTACGTGCCATGGAAAATAGCGGCCAACTTATATTTAATAAGTTTAAACAATATGCGATACCTGAAAAAAATAGTTTAATAACTGGAACTGTTATTGGCCATAGAGATGGTTTTGGCTTTTTTTCACCTGAAGATCCCACACAAAAAGATAAACGTGGTAAAGATTTTTATATTTCTTCTCATGAAATGCAAAGGGCATTTCATGGCGATATTGTGCAGGCTATTTTAGTCGATCGTGCTGATCGAAAAGGTCGTCAAGAAGTTAGAATTTTAAATATAGTTGAACCGAGAAAAGCGCCTATTGTAGGACGTTTTTATGTGGATCATCACGTATGTTCAGTTGTACCTGAAGACACAAAAATAAAGCAAGAAATACTGATCGATCCTAAAGCTAAACTTGGAGCGCGTCACGGGCAAATGGTAGTGGTTGAATTAGTACAAAGACCAACTAAACGCTCATTGGCTATTGGTAAAGTGCTTGAAGTGTTAGGCGATCACATGGCACCAGGTATGGAGATTGAAATAGCCTTACGAGCACATGACTTACCTCATCAGTTCTCACATGAAGTTCAAGCTGAAACAGCTTGTATTAATGATGAAGTTGAAGAATCAGCGAAACTTCCTCGTAAAGATCTTCGAGCTTTACCCTTAGTGACTATTGATGGTGAAGACGCACGTGATTTTGATGATGCAGTATATTGTGAGCCTAAAAAGTCTGGAGGTTGGCGTTTATGGGTCGCTATTGCAGATGTTAGCTACTATGTTCGTCACGGTAGTGCATTAAATAATGAAGCTATTTCACGTGGTAATTCTGTTTATTTTCCAAGCCAAGTTATTCCCATGTTACCAGAAAAGCTCTCTAATGGTTTATGCTCTTTAAACCCTGATGTTGATCGCCTTTGTATGGTTTGTGAAATGACAGTAAGTGCAGCTGGCAAATTATCAGGAAGTAAATTTTATCCTGCCGTTATGCGTTCACATGCACGTTTTACTTACAGCAAAGTTGCTAAAATCCTTGATGGTGATGAAGATTTAAGAAATGAATACCAAAATCTTGTACCAGATTTAGAACACCTAAAAGACATGTATTTATCATTAAGTGATGCTCGTAGTAAACGTGGTGCAATTGCTTTTGAAACAGAAGAGTCGTTGTTTCTTTTTAATGATGATAAAAAAATAGAAAGTGTAGTGCCGCTTATTCGTAATGATGCGCATAAAATCATTGAAGAGTGTATGATTTTAGCGAACGTTGCCACAGCAAAATTTATTGAAAAAAATAAAAAGCCGGGATTATTTCGCGTACATGATAAACCCAGTGAAGATAAATATAATAACTTTGTTAGTTACTTATCTGAGCTTGGTATTTTATTACCTCAAAGAGAAGAACCTGAACCAAAAGACTATTGTGACATTTTAGCAAAGGTTGCTGATCGCCCAGATCAAGAACTGATTCAAACCATGTTATTACGCTCAATGCGCCAAGCGGTATATCAAAGTGATAACCTTGGTCATTTTGGGTTGGCGTTACAGTCATATAGCCACTTTACTTCACCTATTCGTCGATATCCTGATCTTGTTGTGCACAGAGTAATCAAAAGCATTCTGCAACAGCAGCTTAACGAGGGTGAGCCTGTAACGGCCAATGCGGGATTATATGATTACACATTAGAAAAAGTAATTGAATTAGGCGAACACTGCTCGATGACAGAGCGAAGAGCAGACGAAGCGACTCGTGATGTGAGCGATTGGTTAAAATGTGAGTTTATGCAAGATCACGTCGGCGATAGTTTCACTGGTGTTATAAGTACGGTGACTAACTTTGGCTTATTTGTTCGCCTGCAAGATCTACATATTGAAGGTTTGGCACATATTACAGCCCTTGGTAGAGATTATTATCATTATGATGATGTACGCATGTGCCTAACGGGTGAAAATAGTGGTATTAAATATCGTGTAGGTGATGTCGTTACAGTGCAAGTTGCAGCGGTTAATTTAGATGAGAAGAAAATTGATTTGCTCATGGAATCTAAAGGCGCTAATAAAATACAGAACTCAACTCATAAGGCGAGTCAAAAACCCAGCGCTAAAGTAAAGAAACCTACCACGTCTAAAGCGAAGTCACCTAAAAAAGAGAAAAGCAAAGCTAAAAAGCGCAGTGCTCGCAAGAAACGCCCCGGTAAGAACGCACGTAAAAATGCAAAGCTATAAGTA
>OJGT01000077.1_pt1 | contig 21842 bp, 21 predicted proteins | sample 1595031 | NCBI WGS metagenome assembly OJGT01 (sample SAMN05416857, study PRJEB24817) | seawater metagenome | isolation source: Sea water | place: Canada:Atlantic | collected 2013-11 | reverse complement strand
GTCTATTTCTATTTAGCTAACAAAGCATTAATTAGAAAACGACCAATTAATGCTTTTGTGTTAGTTAACAGCTGTTGAATTTTTTAGGTGATTTTTTTAGCGAATAAATAACTTATAAATCAATATCAACGGCATAAGAAACGTAAAATTTCAGATCATCTTCGCCAGCAGAAACATTGTCGTCAAAACTTACTTTAGATACACCGAAAGTAAAACCTTCTTTGCTAATTGAAACACCAAAATCTGTAGATTCTGTAGAAAAATCACCGCTGTAATCACCAACATGTAATGCGATTTCAGCACCACCGCTTAAGGCATAAGCATAATCAATACTGGCATAAAGAGAATCGCCAAACTCACCATCGTCGCCACCTGCTTCAGAGTCAACTAATACTGCTAGGCCAAATGTAAACCCACCAGTTGATAGGTTAGTATAAATTTCAGAAAAGTCATTTTCATCGGCAATACTGTCAGGATAGGCATAATAAATGTAACCTGCGTCATAAGATATATCTTCGTTAATATTGCCTGTATAACCTAAATATAAGTCTAGTTCTGTCTTCATATCTCCCCAAGAAGCATTAGATGCCCAAGCGCCGGCATAAAAGCCTGAATCGTGAGCATAGTCAACACCACCAGAAATAGCAGCATCACCATCTGTTTGCTCTAGGCCGCGCCATAGGTAGTTACTTGTTGCTGCAACATTAGCAGAAAGTCCTTCTACAGCAGATGCTTGAGTAGATACAAATGTTGATGTTAGCAATGTTGAGGTTAATGCGATGCTTAATAGTGATTTTTTCATGTTAATCTCTCTAAATTATTTATAAAGTTATGAATCTATCTTATATTTTGCAAAGATAATGCCTGAATCATGTGAATGCTGTTTTTATAATTAACTCCTTTATAAACAATTGGTTATTTATTTTAGTAAGTTACTTAATATTTTTATGTTTTATTTGAATGTACTGTTATGGTGCATATGAACTTATCTTGGGCAAATTAAGTGCACCACTTCTATTCATAGCTAAATTATTTTTTGAGACTATTTATTGAAAAATGAGCTTGATTATAAATTACTCATATTTATGAAAAAGTGCCCCTCCCAATAGCGCTGTTATATATACGGTTGTGAAACTCGCATTTAGTATTAGCTTGGGTATAATGGCGGTATATTTTTTTAGAGCTTTCTTTTTATGTCTTCTTTTTTAATTGCACCTTCTATCTTATCTGCTGATTTTGCTCGTTTGGGTGATGATGTCGCCAAAGTTTTAGCTGCTGGCGCAGATGTTGTACATTTTGATGTTATGGATAATCACTTTGTTCCTAACTTAACTTTCGGGCCAATGATTTGTCAGTCATTACGTGATTACGGAATTACGGCACCAATAGACGTACATTTAATGGTGAAGCCAGTAGACAGCTTAATTCCTCAGTTTGCTAAAGCAGGGGCGGATATTATTACTTTTCATCCAGAAGGTAGTGATCACATTGATCGTACTTTGCAGTTAATAAAAGATCATGGTTGTAAAGCAGGCTTAGTATTGAACCCTGCAACTCCTTTGCATTGTTTAGATTTTGTTATGGATAAACTTGATGTTATTTTATTAATGTCGGTCAACCCAGGTTTTGGTGGTCAATCATTTATTCCTACCACGCTAGAAAAACTGCGCTTGGTAAAAGAAAAAATAGCGCAAAGTGGCCGTGATATTCGCTTACAAGTTGACGGTGGTGTTAAAGCAAGCAATATTGCTGAAATTGCTGAAGCTGGTGCAGATATGTTTGTTGCAGGCAGTGCTATTTTTTCACAAACAGATTATAAAGTCGCTATTGATGAAATGCGCGCAGAATTATCAAAAGTATCAAATTAAAAAACATTCAAGGTAAGAAACAAATAATGAGTAAACCTATTGTATTAAGTGGCTGTCAGCCATCAGGTGAATTAACTATTGGCAATTATTTAGGCGCATTAAAACAATGGGTCAATATGCAATCAGATCACGAGTGTTACTACATGTTGGTAGATCAACATGCAATTACTGTACGCCCTAAACCTGAAGACTTACGTAAAGCAACGTTAGATGGATTAGCACTTTACCTTGCTTGTGGTGTAGATCCAGAGCAAAGTACCATTTTTATTCAATCTCATGTGCCTGAACATGCACAATTGAGCTGGGTATTAAATTGCTACACCCAAATGGGTGAGTTAAACCGTATGACGCAATATAAAGACAAGTCGCAAAAGTCTGAAGCTAATATGAACTCAGGGTTATTCACCTACCCTGTATTGATGGCGGCTGACATTTTATTGTATCGCGCTGATAGTGTACCTGTTGGAGATGATCAAAAGCAGCACTTAGAATTGGCACGTGATATTGCTACTCGTTTTAATAATCTTTACGGTGATATTTTTACGGTACCTGATCCATTTATTCCTCAACATGGCGCGCGAGTAATGAGTTTACTTGAGCCAACGAAGAAAATGTCTAAGTCAGATACTAATCCTGGAAACTTTATAGGCTTATTAGAAGATCCGAAAAAAATCACTAAAAAGATTAAACGTGCAGTGACTGATTCAGATGAACAAGCTCGCATTTATTATAACTTGGAAGAAAAGCCGGGTGTTTCAAATCTACTATCTTTACTTTCATGTGCAACGGGCAAATCAATTGAAAGTTTAGTGCCTGAATATGAAGATAAAATGTATGGTCATTTAAAAGGCGATGTTGCTGATGCCGTAGTGACTATGCTAGAACCTATTCAAACAAGATATCATCAGTATCGTGAAGACCATGCTTTTCTTGAGCAAGTGATGAAGAGTGGTGCTGAAAAGGCTTCTCTTAGAGCTAGTAAAATATTAACCTCAGTTTATGATGCTGTAGGTTTTATTCCTCGTCCATAAATATAGCTCTTTTCATTTTCCCCTTCGACTAAAGCAATCGAAGGGGAAAAATAGTCATACTACTTTTCTTGTGCTTTTTTACTTGTTTGCTCAAAAAGTTTATTACTGTCTGCAATAAACTTATCCGCATTATTACTGCTCATTAATAAAAAACTAGGCGACATAATGGTTGCGTTATAGTTAGCTCTAGGATCGAATTCAGGTTTTTTACTGTACTGAATCAAATAGGTTCCCCCAAATAGCAGCAAGGTAAGACAAGCTGAAATCACAATGCGCCTTTTGCTGCTCATATGAAACCCAATGTAGCTATTTAGCCAAAATAGGGTAAAAGCAAGTATGACAAAGAGAAAAGTAACAAACATTGGTAGCATGTTATTACTTGAACTATTGAAAATCACAATAGATTGGAAAATATCGCTAAACCACATCAAATTGAATAATGCAAAGCTAACGGCTAACTGTGACATAAAACGGGCATCATGCTTGGTTAAATGAGATACCAAAGCAACACCAGCGGGCCAGAGAGCAAAACCTAATGTCATACTAATAGCAGGAACAAGTAATTGGCTAAAGTTTACTTCTATTGGTCTATCAAAGTAAATTATGCCGCCTGCGATAATGGTAAAAAATGCGATGCTAATAAATAAAGCTAATGGATGTCGCATAAAGTTAATAAAGCTTTCAAATGCGCTAAAAGCAACTGTTGGTTCTACAGCGTGATCACTGAACAGTAATCGTAATTGGCTCTTCCCTAAGCTAATAACATCACCATCACGAACAATATGTTGGTTTGCTTCATGTTTTTTTTCTTTAGGGTTTTCTACAAAAGTACCGTTAATTGTTTGGTTATCAGTGATCTGCCATTGGTTATCGATAAAATCAATGCTGATGTGGCTTGGACAAATATGAGGGTCAGATAGAATAATATCATTATGATAATCTCTTCCGACATGAATACTATTTTTGTTCAGTTTATGTCTATGTAAGAGTTTGTGATTACGATTTATCTCTTCAATGATTAACTCTTTCATGTCAGCTTTTTCTGTCACGTATTGCTCATTTACTAATTCCATGACACAGCCTCCATAAATTTACGGGTAAAAGTTAACGCATTTTCTTGATTGATTCCTGCAATAGTAAAATGACTTACTAATGCCTGATTGTGTTTGTCTATTGAAGCGCTTAGGTAAAGTACATCAAATAAATCGGGAAATTTTTTATAAGCTCTGGTGCATAAAATACTTTTGTTCTCTATCATTTTATTGTCTGGCATTACTAAATCATGATGGCATTGGTATTGCGTTACATTGTCTTTATTAGCTCTGTTCCCTGCACCAGCATGGGCAATTTGTTGTTGGTATAAGTGATAAAATTTGTTTGAGCCAATATTGTTAGCTTGCATATAGCGAAACTCCATCTCCATTGCACCAGTAAAAAAATGTGAAGAAATATAGGTGTTTTCATCCAATGAACAATTTGCTACAGCTGCAAGTATCAATGCATCATCTTTGTCAGCATTTGAATCGCCCCAGCAGCGAATAAATGGCACATCAATAATAGGAATCATGCCATATTTACCTAATGATTTTTCGTGCCATGTACTATTTAATATTGAGGTCATTAATTTATTCTGGTTTGCAGTTAACTGTGCTGCCATTTGTTGCTCAATTGACTCAGGAGGCGATAATAAGAAAGCTTCATATAATTGGGCTAACTTATCGTGTGGTACTAAAAACCCAATAGAATTACCTGAAGTTGCTACATTAATACCAACCACTTTTGCATTTTTATTTACTACAGGGCCGCCACTCATACCTGAGTTAATTGAACCGGTAAAATGAATGCGCTCATTAAATGATTCTTTTTTCAAACCATTGTACGTACCAGGTACTACTATCATGCCTAGATCATGGGGGTTACCCAAAGAGAACAGTTGCTCTCCTTTGTGTGGCGCTGTCGCTGAAATTTGGAAAAAATTAGCTTGTGCATCGTTTGTAGCATCTATATCGCGCTTAACTAATGCAAGATCATTAATAACATCAACACTTTTAAGTGCTAGTAACCCGGTATTTCCTTCACCGTCTAAATACTCCATACGATACTTTTTAGGATGCAAGGCATAGCTGGAAATAACATGATAATTGGTGGCTATAATACCATCTTTACTAATTTGAAAACCTGAACCAATTGATGACTTTTCACCACTGGCTTTATCTATTAATTTAATTTGGTAAAGGGAAGGTTTTAATTGGTTAAATAGTTGTTCTGCTTGTTCGGTGGCAAAACTACTACTAGTGCTTAGTATGATAAATACCAAGATAAAAAAAGCTTTCATCTATATTCCTACTATAAAATTTCCACTCTATTGTGCCATTCTTTACGTATTAGTCACTTACTATTTTGACTAATCTACTATCTAAAGTATTATGCGAGTTATTAAATGGTAAATGGATAATTTTATGAAAATAATCAAACTATTATTAACCACAGCTTTATTAAGCTATTTCAGCTCACTTGCTGTTGCAAATGATGATAACGAATTATGTAAGGAAGAAAGTAATTCGTGTACTTTTGCACTGTTGAGCGAAACAAAAAGCGTAAGTTCGAACAAAAAAAATAAAGTACAGAGCGTAAACGAAAGCCGTGCCAATAAGCCGTTATCACCTTTTTCTACTTTTAAAGTGACTAATAGCTTAATTGCCTTAGATTTAGGACTTATTAAAAATACTGAGCAAGAGCTATCTTTTGATGAAACCACTTACCCAATACAGCCTTGGTGGCCATCTGTGTGGAAGTTACCTCATTATGATTTATCTACGGCATTTAAATTTTCTATGGTCGCTATTTATCGTCAACTGGCAACAGATATTGGCGAACAGAATATGAGACATTATTTAGATAAAATGCACTATGGAAACCAAGATATCTCTTCCGGTTTAGATAGCTTTTGGTTAAATGGCAGCATGAAAATATCAGCGGTTGAACAAATCAATTTTTTGCAGAATATGTATCACAATAAATTTGGTTTCAATGATAAGGCAGTAGATAACTTAAAAAGTATTATGTTAGCTGAGACAACACCAAATTATCGTATTTATGCTAAAACTGGAGCTGGAAAAACGGATAATAAAACGATGCTAGGTTGGTATATTGGTTTTGTTGAAAATTCAGCTGGAGTACATTTTTTTGCATTTAACTTTGACAGTGCTAGCTATGGTGAAATGAAAGCTAAGCGCGTTAAGTTAGCAAAAAATCATCTTAGACAAGCAGGCATAATAGAATAGCCTGACATTTTAGTTACGATATTCCCCGTTGATAAAAATTAGCTTTATTGATCTAGTGCAAATAAGCTGATTTTTACCTGCGACAAATTGTCGCGTATTGTACATTTCCTTTTGTTTTAAATAAGTTAAGCTGTGAATATGTGCGCAATTAAATATATTCATTAACATGAAGTGAAATACTATGCGCACTTTTCTTACTCCTGCAGCAGTGGCTGTAAAAATAGTTTTATTATCAACTATTACCTCATCAACCGTACTTCTTTCTGGACAAGCTTTAGCTGATGAAGCGCCTGAAGCTATTGATGAATTAGAAGTTATTACTATCACCAACCAACGCCATCGTGGTCTAGAAGAAATGAAAGGCTATGCGCAGGGACATACTAGCGTACCTGATTTAGCTGACTGGCTTACCTCTGTACCAGGTGCAAATGTGAACAGTAATGGACCAGTTACGGGCATTGCTCAATATCGTGGATTATATGGCGATAGAGTTTCTGCAACGCTTGACGGACATCCGGTTATTGGTGCTGGACCAAACGCAATGGATACACCATTAAGTTACTCTACACCATTAATTGTTGATTCAATGACTGTTTATCGCGGAATTGCACCAGTATCCGCGGGTATTAATACCTTAGGTGGCGCTATTGAAGTTAAAATGCGTAAAGCAGAAACCATGAATGCTAAAGAAGTTGCCTTATCAGGAGACATACAAGCAGGTTATCGTAGTAATAATAGTGCGAAAACATTATCTGCTGTCACCAACATAACGAAAGGCAATGTTGCGGTATTGTTATATGGTAATAGCCAAAAAGGCGATAGCATGGAAAGCGGTGATGGCACGACTATCGATCCAACTGACTTTGATAAAGTGCAACTGGGTGGCGATATTCGTTATATTAAAGACGATAATGAAATCGGTTTTAGCTATCACTACACAGATACGAATGACTCTGGCACACCAGCGTTACCGATGGACATTGAATACATTGAAAGCCACCGTATTACCTTAGATGGTGCTTTTAATTTAGATGGTTGGCAAGGTGAATGGCAGTTAGGTTATATTGACGCAGATCATGGTATGACCAACTACTTAATGCGCCAAAATAATGATTTAACTAAATACCGCCTTAATACGGCAACAGCTGATACTTCTGATTTTAAATTAAAAATAGCAAAAGGCTTTAGTTTTGGTGAACTAGCTTTCGGTGTTGATGGTTATTTTGCGACCCATGATTCAGTTATTACAAATCCAAATAGTATGATGTTTGAAGTAGTTAACTTTAATGATGTTGAAGATAATCGCTATGGCATTTTCACTCAATGGCAGAATCAATTTGATCAAACCAATGTACAGCTAGGTGTTAGGTTAAAACGTGCAGAATCTAATGCCGGTGATGTTGGCTCATCAATGGCTATGATGACAAATACGATGGGAACACTTGTTGGTGAAATACGAGATAATTTTAATAGCGCCGATCGTAAAGTATCAGACAACAATGTAGATATTGCTTTGAATACGCAAACAACTCTATCACCTAATGTTTCTTTATCAGCAGGTGTGGGTTTAAAAACTAGAGCGCCTTCTTATCAAGAGCGCTTCTTGTGGACACCTATGGAAGCAACAGGTGGTTTAGCAGATGGACATACTTATATTGGTGATATAAACCTGAAATCTGAAACTGCTTATCAAGTTGATTTAGGCTTAACGTATCAAGATGACGATTTCATGATAACACCACATGTTTTCTATCAATCTATTGATGACTATATCCAAGGCACACCGATGGGTATGGCTGATATGTCAGCTAGAATGCTTGCTAATATGATGTCGGGTGATACTAACCCATTAAAATTTTCTAATGTAGATGCGAAGCTTTATGGTTTTGATCTTAATAGTTATTACCATATTAATGAAAGTTTTGAGCTATCTACAATTATTAGCTATGTACAAGGTGAACGTCGCGATATTGATGATAATTTATATCGTATTGCGCCACTTAATGGTCAAATTAATTTACGTTATAGCACTGAAGATTGGATGGTTAAAACAAGTCTTGTTATGGCTGCTAAACAAAATGACGTATCAACGACTAATGGCGAACAAAAAACAGCAGGCTACGGTATTGTGAATATTGATGCCCAATACTTTGTTGATAACAACTTAGTAATACGCTTTGGTGTTGACAATATTTTAGATAAAAATTATCAAGATCACTTGGGTGGATACAACCGTGTTAAGGGAACTGAAATTCCTGTGTTATCAAGACTACCTAGTGAAGGCGTTAGTGCTTGGGCGGAAGTAACCTATAGCTTTTGATTTCACGTCATAATTTAATGTTATGTTAAACAAAGCCCTGAATTTTCAGGGCTTTTTTATTTGTTTTTTTATGTTCTAGATCAAATCCTATCAATAAATATCTAGATAACTTCATCTTCGCGACGTTATGTCACACTGCAAAACCTGAAAAAGCTTTTACTATAGCGTCAACTTTAATCACCGATAATTTCACGACGTTATGAATACAAAAATAAAAATATCTTTACTCTCCCTTATTGTTAGTCAGTACTGTGGTTCTGCTTTTGCTGATACGCCTGAAATGGATGAAGGCGCCAATTTTGAACGTATAACGGTTACAGCAACTCGTCAAGAATCGTTAGATACAGACTTAGCCATGTCAGTAAAAGGCGTAGGAAAAGATGAATTAGCGCTTGATAACGGCCAACATGTAGCAGAATCACTGAACAGTATTTCAGGGGTGTTGATCGATCAACTTTCTGGTGGTCAAGGTCATAAAGCCGCGATTAGAATGCCAATGAACACAGGCGGTTATTACCTTTATCTACAAGATAATATTCCACTGCAATCAGCTGCTTTTTTTAATCATAATGCTTTATGGTGGTCTAGCTTTAATTCCAATGTTGCACGTATGGAAGTTTTAAAGGGCGCTGGTACAGCCCTTTATGGCTCTGGCGCAGTAGCGGCTACCGTTAATATTTTATCAGCAGATATTGCTGATACGCCGCAAACCAGTATTGATTTAATGCTAGGTGAAGATGAATATACTAAAGTGCAAGCGAGCCATAGTAATAAACTATCGGATACGCAAGGTTTTCGTATTGCAGGCTCGTATTTAAAAAATGATGGCTGGCGCGATCATACTGGATCAGAACGCGCAGAAATAACGCTTCGCCATGAATTAGAGCTAGATGACAATGAACGTTTAGTGACTTCTTTTGTTGCCTCAGATCTTGAACAAGAAATGGCAGCAAGTTTAGAAGAACCTGCATATTCAAATGATAAAACCAATTCAGGTCTTACTCCTGATGTGTTAGCTAGCGATCCACTACGTAAAACTCAATATATGCGCCTTTCAACACAGTGGGATAAAGTTGATGGTAATAACTTCTATTCTCTAATTCCCTACTATCGCTATCGCACTAATGACTATACAGCGACATGGAATACTAATATGCCAAAAGTTGAATCTGAGATTCAAACGTTAGGTTTATTGGCGTTAGCAAACTTTGAGCATAATAGCGGAAGTGAAACTACGGTCGGTATGGACATTGAACTCACAGAAGGAGATTTGCTTTCTTATCAACCGCTTGATTATGAAGGGGAGCCAAATTGGAAAGGTGAAATTGATACGTTTGTAGAAGGGGAACAATTTTACGATGATACTACGCAATTCATTAATATTTCTCCGTATATCCAACATAAACGCAACTTAACGGAAAATCTAGATTTAACCTTAGGTGCGCGCTATGACTATGCGAAGTACGATTTTGATAACCACTTAGGGGTTTATGGTGATATTGGTCATGGTAGAATAAGTTTAAGAAATAGAAGTGATAATTTTAATCACTTAAGCCCTAAAGCAAGTTTAAATTATCATTTAACTCAAGACAGCAGTGTTTATCTTCGTTATGCCAATAGTTTCCGCTTACCTACTGCGGGCAGCATATATCATTTAACTACCAAAGATGATGGTGATGCCAAAGCCGTTGATCCTGAAACATCAGATACTTTTGAAGTAGGCTATAAAGCTAACTGGAAAACAGTTTCTTTTGATAGCGCTATTTACTACATGGATGTTGATGATGGCATTGTTCACGCCTATAACGATGATGGCCAGCGGTATTTAACTAATGCAGCTCGTGTTATTCACAAAGGGATTGAAGCTTCTGTTACATGGCAAGTTAATGAACAACTAAATATCAGTACTGCTTATAGCAAATCTAAACATGAGTTTGATAAGCATGAAGATGAAGATTTAGAAGGTAATGAAATGGCAGCAGCGCCGGATTATATTGCCAATTTACGTGTGCGTTATATGCCAACTTTTTTAAAAGGCTTTACTGCCATGTTAGAAGTGCAATCGATTGGCGAATATTGGTTAGATGATAAGAATAGTCAAGATGATGGCAATGATCGCATTGAAGATGGCTACACTGTCGGTAATTTGAAAGCACGTTATCAAGTATCAAAGAAGCTAGCATTTCATGCACGAGTACTGAACATTACCGACAACGAATATGTGCAAGAAGCATCGTATAGATACGGTAAAACTAAATACTCACCCGGTGCACCACGTACAGCCTATGTTGGCTTAAGTTATCAGTGGTAAGGAATAAAATATGTCAATGTTAACTCGTATCGTTTCCGTTTTAGTTGTTTGCACTTCTATGAGTGCAATTACCAATATAAGTGAAGCAGCAGGCCATAATCATCAAGCCATGCAACCTAAAAAGCAACAAATGGCTCGTTGTGAAGGTACTGAAATAATATGTGCTAAAACAGTTACTTCAGCCTTTGCTCCTAATGGTGATTTATGGCGTTTGTGGGCTTTGGATTCAAGTATTTATTTTCAAATATCAAAGGATGAAGGTAAAACATTTTCAGAATCAAATCGTGTTGGTATTGATAAAGAAAAAATTTCTGCACGTAATGAAAATCGTCCTAAAATAGCTTTTGACAAATACCAAGGGGTGTATTTGTCATGGGCTACGCCGAAAGAGAAAAAGTATACTGCTGATGTACGCTTTTCTTATTCTAGCGATTACGGTAAAACCTTCACTCAGCCAGTAACGGTTAATGACGATAATTTGTTAACAGGGCATAGCTTTAATGAGATGTTAGTAACAGGGGAAGGAGATATCAGCATTGTTTGGTTAGACTCTCGACACTCTTATCAGCTTCGCAAACAGGGCAAGAAAACTAATGGCTCTGCGTTATATTTGGGTAAAGCAAATTATAGAAAAGGCGATAAAAACTTTTCAAATGAGCAATTAGCCAACAACACTTGTGTGTGTTGTCGCATTGCGATGAATTACAATAATCATGGTGAAATAGCGGTATTTTGGCGACATATTTATGGTGATAATATTCGTGAATTTGCACTAATGACATTGGGTCAAGGTGATAGCAAGCAGTCAACACCTTATCAAATAAGCTATGACCGTTGGAAAATCAATGGCTGTCCTCATCAAGGGGGAGCAATTAGTATCAATGAAAATAATCGCTATCACTTAGTTTGGTTTAATCAAGGTGAAGTAGGTAAGGGGATTTTCTATGCATCTAGTGATGATCAAGGGAAATCATTAACCAAACCACTATCGGTTGGCATGCAAAGTGCGCAAGCTGCTCATCCTCACATGAAAACTAATGGCAATAGAATTGATATTGTGTGGACACAGTTTACTGGCACCGAACATGAACTTTGGCATCAATACTCAAATGACAATGGTAAATCCTTTACTCAAGCTGCGGTCATTGCAAAAGCATTTAATGGCTCGGATCGTCCCTTTATTATCACAAAAGATAACGTGAGTTATGTTTCATGGCAGCGCCCTAGACAGAGTCACTTGGTACAAGAATTATGAGTTTTTTTAAGAAACTGATTAGCGGTCCTATTATTTTTTTTCTACTCATTAGTAACGTAGTTTTTGCCGAATCAATTGCTTTTAATAAAGAGCAATTAACGGCGCTTAAAAAACAAAATATGGGTAAACAATGGCTGATGCTATTGTGGTCAGTTGATTGTCCCCCTTGTTTTAAAGAACTTGCTATTCTTCAAAAATTACAACGACAACATGACGATTTGGCTGTAGTAATTATTAACACCGATGCTAGTGATGAAGTAAATGCTGAACGAATAGATATTATTGAAAAGTTTGAATTAAATACCCTTACTAATTTTCACTTTGAAGATGGGACTGATGCTCAAAGTAGATTTTATATTGATCCTAATTGGTATGGAGAATTACCACGAAGTTACTTTGTAGAAAGTAATGGTAAATTTCATGGGAAAAGTGGTTTGGTTAATCAGTCATTATTGACAAAATGGTTGATCAACTAAGCAAGGTATTTAAACCTTAAGTCACGAATAAATGTATTTAGCCGTTAATAAAGCCGAGACTAACTTCTGTTAGTCTCGGCTTTTACATTCAATAATTAAAAACAAATGTGTGAATTATTACTCGTTATAAACGATGGCAAAGTTTACGCTTTATTTTATTGCACCATAAATTTAGATGTCATAAATTATTATCTGAAAAGTAGATAAATAAACCTACTTATTAAAGAGTGAAATAAAACATGACAGATAGCTTAAGGTTTGAACAAGTAGAGCAATATTTATTATCTAAGCCTGAAGCATCTTTGTATTATCCATTTGGTGATGATGTCAAAGTTTTTCGAGTGAAGTCAAAAATGTTTGCGACGCTAGCGGTTGGAAAAATAGGTAAGGATGATAAAGAAAAGAAAGATTGGTGGCTGAATCTAAAGTGTGATCCTGAAGAAGCGGTTATGTTGAGAGATATATTTCCAGCGATTATTCCGGGGTATCATATGAATAAACGCTTATGGAATACAGTCATTCTAGATGGCTCAATCCCACAAGGTGAAATTGAGCGCATGATAGATAACTCGTTTAAATTGGTTGTTTGTAAAATGACCAAGAAAGAACAGTTGTCCATTTTATAGTATATTATTAAATAAATATTTTGGTCATTTTTGAGTGCGTCTAACGGAATTAAAATCGAGTAAATATATCCCCTTGTGGAATATTGATTAATGAATATATGAGTGTATTTTCAGTTTCTGAGTATATGTTTATATTAGCTGTATCATCGGAGAAAAATTCAAGTTTTGCTGATGTTTCACCATAGACTAATTTGATTGAACCTTCACTGTAATATCCAAAACGCTCAACATCACGTACAAGTACTTCATTTGTTATAAAAGTTGCAGAGTTTGGGTTTTCATCTAAATAAACTTCCCCTGAAATTGATTCATGTCTTTGGGCAAGATTTTCTATTATTGTAAATTTATAAGTTACTTTTTTAAGTTCTTTATAACCCCATATATTATTAAAAGTGTAGTCAGAATAAACACTTGTTTCATCTATTCCAGGCTCTTTATACCTATTGTATTCTAAATCACCGTTAACGGAGCTATTAAAACTTGCAGTATCTTCTATAGAATCAAAATTCAATGCGATTTTGTAATTATTTGAATCAATTGAAGAGTATGTAGCATCATTATCATTTAAGTATAAATCATAACGAAGACTTAACTTTCCATTAATAGTTTCAGATTCTATGTTTGAGCACTCTTGAAAAGAGTATTGGATTTCATCGTCTTCAAAAGTTAAAAAACTATTATGTGGTTGACGCTGGAAGATAATCTCTTTTGTTAGAACCCCTGATACATTGCACGGAATATTTTGCTCGTTGGAGAAGTCACCGTTAATTACTATTTGTGCAACATCAAATATAGGCAATGGATTATTAATTACTGCACCAAGGTGTTTGCGAAATAATTCAATAGCATTAGATTCATCTATTGCATTATCTTTTTGTAATACCTCTTCAACAGGGTTATCAATATTGTTTAGTTCTTCAATCTTTTTGTCACTAGAACTACTTCCACCACCGCAACTTGTAATAGTAAGAATACTAAATAGTACAGTTAATCCATTTCGTTTGAAAATCATTTAAATCCCTTTATATGTTTTGATATTAGAATCGGAAGAATTCTATATGAAAACTTAAATTAATAGAATGCTTATGTAGAATAAATAGTAATTAATTTATTGAAATACAATAGAAAAATTATTTTATTAGCAATTTACAGTTAATCTTAAATTGTGTTACGTGATAGTTAGGTTGATTTAATTCTGTAGTTTTTATGTAGATATTATATCCACAGATATAAACGACTCTGGAATAACACTATTTTGGATATATGATGGATAATTCGTTTATGACATTTACTCGCGTTTTTACTTAATTTATTTGTTTTCTTGTCGTTATCATTTTTAATCGTGACCAAATAAACTGTATAGAAAAATAAACTACGGTGGATGCTAAGGCTATGATAGCGCCAAATATTGTTGGTAAAACTGCACCAAAAGTGAAGCTCATACTTAGAATAAAGCCAATAATAAATTCTTCCCTGTATATTCTAAAAAATATGGCGAAAAATAGAATTCCTGAAAATAACGCCGAGGAAACATCTGAATACCCATTTAAAAATGTAAGTGAAAGCAATGCACCATACATAAACGAAAAAATAAAACTGATAAATGTTTGTTTTATCAATAATGAATTTTTAGCTAGTGGTGCTTTTAAGATGCGTTTCTGAATACGAGTAAATGATACCCATGATAATACTGGCAGTAATACGCCACCCCACCAATTTGAAATTGACGGAAGATCAGCGCGCTGTAATAAGTGATGACTTGGTACGCCATCATGTAAGTATTGCCAAATAAGCAGTGACCAAATGGTCAGTGTTACAAATCCTGAAAAATAGTATTTTGTTTGTAAAAACTGTGTTTTGTTCATGAGTACAACCTTTTTATAACTTGTTAATTTACACATAAAGCAAATTGTATTCCAATGAAGCAAAACCTTTGTTTATAAGGGAAGGAATCGTGTTTTAGTAAATTTTAAAGATAAAACTGACGATAAAGTAATGAAATTCGCTATCTATTGAAGCTATTCACAAAGATTTAAAAAATAGTAATATAGTAACTGTCTTTAAAGTGGCTAGCTGAATAGAACAACTAAGTTGATGGCTTAATAATCATCAACACTTGTTTAAATTTATACAGAAGAGTTTTCATCAAAATGCGTATTATTCCAATTTTATTATTTCTAGTTCTTATAAGTGGGTGTGCCGCTATAAGTGAAAGCAATAAACTTTCTAAAGTGGCCGAAGACTATTTTGATACTTATTCAAAACGGATTGATTTCAAAAAATTTATGGCATTCTATGCAGATAATGCCCATTTAAAAGATATTGTTTATGGCAATAGCTTTCAGAATAAAGTGGAAATAAGAAACTTTTTAGACTGGAATAAAGGGCAGTTCAACATCATCAATGGTACAAGAGCATTAACTGTTACAAGGCATACTTACGGAGAAAACTTTGTAATAACGGAAGGTTTTTTTCATCAGTTTAACTACGATGGTGAGCTTTTGGGGCCATGGCTTTTTGTTATTACCCAAGAGCTTGATTCTAGTAATAAGATTATTCGGCAGACTGATTGGATTAACTATACCCCTAGAAGTAACTTCTTGGGCGGTAAAAATATGAATGATGAACTCGTAAACAAATAGTTATTACAAGAGCGGCAATATTAATTTAATAAAGAGCGCTATTTAACCTGATACTGCCTAGATAAAAAGATCATTGTCGTCGGATTATTAACGAGTGAGTTGTTCCGTGGTTATATTTGTCTTGAATCGTATGCCCAATGAAGTAATGCTTGGCGTTGTTTTTTTCGGCAACTAAAATCAAACGGTTCACAAAATTTAATTACAGCACTGTAATGTCGCTTAAAGGCAGCCCAGCGTTTTATCTGCCTTAGATCTTCCTCACTCGTTCTTCTACCTAAATAATAGCGACAATACCATTGAAACCATCCACGGGGGTCTTGTGGATGTATCCACCCTTTAGCTTGCCATTGTTTGATTGATTGTGAGGAATCTACGTTAAAATAATTTAAGCTAATGTCTTTTTGCGTCGCACTTAATTTGGCCTCTTTAAACCAATAGTCAGGAAATTCTTGTTGGCAATCTGTGAGGTATTTTCCTCCAAATACACCTAAAGATAACATTTCTGCTGGTGTTAATTCGGGCTTGAAGCGCTCATGAAAATTTTCACCTTCACTTTCTACTAGATGATAATCATAACCCCGTTGCATTTTGTCATTAACTTTTATAATTTTCATACGCTATTAAGTAACATGAGTTCGCTTGGATGAGGACACAGATAGAACGAGTTTGAAATATATTCGTTTGGGTACTTTCTAAAGTGGTGGCGTAATAGCGTTATTGGAACAATTAGTGGCAGATAACCTTGGTTATATTGTTCTATTGTTTCACAAAGCTCTTGTTTATCGTCTTGGCTAATATGCTTTTTTAGGTACCCTTGAATATGATGCAATGTATTGGCATGGTTAGATTTAGTTGCTCTACTTTTTAATAAAACCATCGCCTGAGATATATAGCTTGCAGCCAATGAAGAAAGGCACTCACATGGTTTTGCTAATAAAGCGCCAAGTTTTTTTAACATTATTTGGTCATGACTCATGTATATATATTTGTGCTGAGCATGAAACTGTTGAATATCATTGAGTGAAAAGGCAGTTGTAGTTAACAGTTGCCAGCGAGCATAAACAAAAACACGTTGTATAAAGTTCTCTCTCAATACCAGATCATTTAAGCGACCTTCTTCTTCAATAGGAAGATTAGGAAAATTATCCATGAGTTTTTGAGCATAAATACCAACACCATTTCGCTCAGGCATACTGCCGTTATAAACCTTAACTCGTTCCATGCCACAGCTAGGAGAGTCTTTTTTTAAGATGTAACCTGAAATCTGTGATTGCCAAAATTTTTGCTCATCGGCAATATTTTTCAATTTATCAGTAACATCAAAATCTTCATTTTTAGTACCAACACATTTTATTTCTGCATTTTTAAGCACTAAACGAATGGGTTCTCTAGGAATACTTAAGCCACTTGCAACTTCTGGACAAAAGCGTAAGAACTCAAAATAATTACTTAACGTATTCATCACATATTGGTTTTGTTTATGGCCACCATCAAAGCGAACTTTATCACCTAATAAGCAACTACTCACACCAACTTTTATCTTATTCATATTCGCTTTTGTCATAGATAGATCACCTTATATGCAATAGGCCGATTAATTCATAGTAGATATATTTATATATACTATCAAGGGCTTTGCTAAGGTGAATCAATGCAGGATAAATTATTTATAGTAGTTTTATGGTAGTCTTGCTTGATTGAATTATTGTATGAAGAAATAGAAAATGAATAAATTTTTTTTAAATAGCTGTTTAGCTATGTTGTTTTGTTTTGCACCAATGACGAAAGCATCTGGCGGTGCTGCCGTTGCAATGCCTGACAGCTATAGCGCCCAAACAGCAAAGCTAATTTTACAAAAAGGTGGCAATGCAATTGATGCCGCCATTGCAGCACAGTTTGTATTGGCTGTAACACTACCTGAGGCAGGGAATATTGGTGGTGGTGGCTTTATGACTATTTATAAAGATGGAAAAACTGACTTTTTAGATTATCGTGAAGTTGCCCCGCATGCTGCTCATAGAGATATGTATCTCGACAATGAAGGAAATGTTGTACCTAACTTATCACTTTACGGTACCTTATCCGCAGGAGTACCTGGCACTGTTGAGGGGATGTGGCAAGCTCATAAAAAATATGGCTCTATGGCGTGGAAAGAGCTTCTTGCTCCCGCTATTTCACTAGCCATTGATGGATTTATAGTGCATCAAAAATTGAAAGAAGGGATAAGTTGGCGAATTGAGAGTTTTAAAAGGAAAAATATCAACGTTAATTTTTCTACCTACTTTAGTCATGCAAGGGCAGGTGAAAACTTTAAACAGTTAGAGCTAGGCGAAACGCTTAAGAGAATATCAAATGAGGGCAGCAAAGGTTTTTATCAAGGAAAAACGGCTAAAATTATTCATGATTTTATGGAAAAAAATGGCGGCATAATCACTTCGCAAGATTTGAACAGCTATCAATCTACATGGCGAAAACCAATGCAGATGAAATGGCGTGGTTACGATGTTATTACGGCTCCACCTCCAAGTTCAGGTGGTATCGCGGTGCTACAATGGTTAACAATGTTTGATTTGGTTAAAAAAGACTCAAACATTGAGCACAACTCTACCGCGTATATTCATCTATTGTCAGAAGTTGGCAAAAGAGTCTTTGCAGACAGGGCAGAATACTTAGGAGATCCTGACTTTTTCCAAGTACCTGTAACTAAACTACTTGATAAAAACTATCTTGCTAACCGAGTTGCAGATATTTCTTTAAATCAAATTTCACCTACCAAAAATATTGCTCCCGGCCTTAATGAAAGTAGAGATACCACTCACTTTTCGATTGTAGATCAATGGGGAAATGCTATTTCTAATACGACAACCATTAATTATCCATTTGGTAGTGGTGTAGTTGTAGCAGGGGCTGGTTTTTTATTGAATGACGAAATGGATGATTTTAGTGCTAAACCAGGCGTTCCTAATATTTTTGGAGCTGTTGGCGGTATCGCTAATGAAATTCAACCCAAAAAGCGTATGCTATCCTCAATGTCTCCAACCATATTATTAGATAATGGTAAAGTTAGACTGGTTACAGGATCGCCGGGAGGAACCACGATTATTACTTCTGTATATCAATCAATATTAAACGTGCTTGAATTTAATATGAGCGCTGAAGAGGCAGTTAATACACCTCGCTTTCATCATCAACTTTTGCCGCAAGACGAAATTTGGCATCATGCGAATATTGATGAAAATACGTTAATAAAATTACGTAAAATGGGCTATATAACGAAGTATGATAAGTTCGGCGATTTACAACTAATTATCCAACAAGAAAACCAATTAAGTGCCGCTTCAGAAGGTGGTAAATCTAGCCGAGGTGTTTCACTTACTTTTAATTAATGAACGCTGATAAACCTATTGAATATTAACTAAGAAAGCTTGTGATAATAGATTCAATATATTTGTTCCTTTGAGTTTTAAATGTGTGTTTATTACTGCAAAGGTAGAGCGTTTCGTTTACAGGTTTAGTTAGGTAATGAATGTTAATTGCATCTTGATTTTGAAATGCAGTTACAGCATGTAAAGGTAATACAGTAAAACCTATACCACGACTAATAGGCTCAATGATAAGGCTAATTTGATTTGAAAATCCTTGATGTTTAAATTGTTTGATATGATTAAATTCTACAAAATTATTACCTAATAATAAGCGAGCATGATGCTCTGCATCAGGGTGTTCAATAAAGCCTAATTTTATCAGTTCTCCCCAACTTATTGATTTAATAGCCTTTGGTGTTACTAATACTAAAGGCTCTAGTGCTAACTCTTTATAGAATAAGTTACTGCTTTTATTGAACTCTGTAACTAAACCTATATCAATTTTTCGCTCGTTTAAATCTTCTTCAATTTGGCTATTCGGAGCAAAGGTAAAATCAATAATTAGTTCTTTTTGGTTTTGCTGAATATCGAGTAAATAAGGGTATAGTTTTAGTCCCACACTGCCAGGCGAAGCGATTCTCACGGTGCCAATAAATGCATCATCTTGTTTCACCAATGATGAGAGTTCTTCAGTACGTTGTAGCAGCTCTTTTCCTTGCTGGTATAACTTAGTTCCTGCATCAGTTAATGAAAATGACTTTCCTTCTCTGATGAGTAATGGGGTTTCAAGCTGTAACTCTAGCTTTTTTATATGCTGACTTACGCCAGACTGGGTCATAAATAGTTTATCAGCCGTTTGTGTAAAGTGAGCAACATCAACTAGTGTGCAGAATGTGTTAAGCCAAGATAGATTTATCATAATAAAACGTACTTAAAATAATAATAATTGATAATTTTTTATACTTTATCATCTGGAGTATCATTTATATATCAAATTTATTTTAAGGAAATATACAAATGACTAAACCCTATCCTAGAACATTCTCACATATTGGTATTTCAGTACCTAGTGTAGAAAAAGCAGTAAAATTTTATACGGAAGTACTTGGTTGGTATTTAATTATGGAGCCAACAGAAATTGAAGAAGATGACAGTGCTATTGGTGAGATGTGTACTGATGTATTTGGTGCTAATTGGGAAAAGTTTAAAATTGCTCATATGTCTACAGGTGATCGTATTGGGGTTGAGTTATTTGAATTTAAACAGCAAGAAAACCCTGAAAATAATTTTGAGTATTGGAAAACAGGTGTTTTCCACTTTTGTGTTCAAGACCCTAATCTAGAAGAGTTAGTTGAAAAAATAGTGGCGGCTGGCGGTAAAAAACGTATGGCTAAACCTCGCTATTATTATCCCAATGAAAAGCCATACCGTATGATTTATATGGAAGACCCTTTTGGAAATATATTAGAAATTTACAGCCACAGTTATGAATTAACCTATGCAGCGGGCGCGTACTAATTATAAGGTAAGCTTAGGTTGTTTTTTACCTTAAGCTTACCAGCATAATCGATAACGGGAACTTTGATTACAACGCTGTTATTGCGGCTAACTCCTCAGAAAATAGATCGGTGAGAAATATCAGTGTAGGAAAAACATAAAAATAGCCACGCATTAATTTTTGAATTTTGCTGTTAGCGTGATTTAACTCCATAAAATAGTCCATAATTCGTCTGCCTTTATAGGCAATTGAAAAGCAAATAATAGCGGTAATAAAGAGGTGTGGCTCTGCTGTTTCTGCAACTAACGCATTTAGTGACGTAATAATCATTAACAGTACCCATGAAATATCAAGCATATTCAATGACTTTAAAAATTTGTTTTTTAGCATGATTTTTTCCTATCGTAATACATAAAGCAAAGGAAAAATGATAACCCAAGCGAGATCAACCATATGCCAATAACAGGCTATTGCAGTAAATCCTATATGATTTTTTTGGGTATAGTTTCCCGTTTTTATTTGTCTAATTGCCCATAATAAACTGCCGCTAGCCCATGCAACATGAAGCAAATGATTAAAGGTTAAATAATAATAAACGGCAAAAAAGTTATTGGTGTTGGTTGTTATTCCTTGATCTGCATTCCAATGGTATTCCCAAACTTTAATTATCAAGTAAAGCCCGCCACAAAATACAGCTCCCCATAACCAGTTAACACTTTGCTCAGGTTTATTAAGACGAATAGCAGCTAATGCTTTAGCAACAAAGTAGCTACTTGTGATTAATGCGAACGTATTTAACGTTCCCCCTAAGGTATTTAGGTGTAAAGGGCCTTGATTGAACTGCTCTGGGTAATGGGCTTTTGCAAGAAAATAAACCAAGAAAAATAAACCAAACTCAGTTAACTCAGCAAATATGCCAACCCAAATGGCTTTATTTCCGGGTATTTTATTGATTGTCTCGGGTTCTTTAGTGACTTCACCGTTACCATTAAGATAAAAGCTTGCTGGTTGTTTTACTGCAAAGTTATCGTTAGAAACAAGTATTGATGTACTCATGTTACTACCTTATACATAGAATAAAAGTAAGGTGCGTATGCTTACCTTAATAAAACTAAACCTGTCTCTTATACACATCTCCGAGCCCACGAGACGTAGAGGAATCTCGT
>OJGT01000076.1_pt1 | contig 21933 bp, 22 predicted proteins | sample 1595031 | NCBI WGS metagenome assembly OJGT01 (sample SAMN05416857, study PRJEB24817) | seawater metagenome | isolation source: Sea water | place: Canada:Atlantic | collected 2013-11 | reverse complement strand
TCTTCGTCGGCAGCGTCAGATGTGTATAAGAGACAGCACTGGTACTGCTGCTAAATATCAACGTCAATTAACTCGTGCAATTAAACGCGCTCGTTACTTGTCATTATTACCATACACTGACTTACACAAGTAAGCTGAAAAGGGGTTTATTATGGAAGTAATTCTTCTAGACAAAATCGCCAAATTAGGCGGCCTTGGTGACAAGGTATCGGTTAAATCTGGTTACGCACGTAACTATTTATTACCACAAGGTAAAGCAGTTTTTGCATCAGCAGCAAACGTTGAGCACTTTGAAGCACGTCGTGCTGAATTAGAAGCTAAATTAGCTGGTGTTTTAGCAACTGCTGAAGCTCGCGCTGCTAAAATTGTAGAATTAGGCGAAGTTACCATTGCATCAAAATCTGGTGAAGAAGGTAAATTATTCGGTTCTATTGGTACTCGTGACATTGCTGATGCAATCACCGCTGCTGGCGTTGAAGTTGTTAAAGCTGAAGTACGTTTACCATTAGGTGCAATTCGTGAAACTGGCGAATTTGAAATCGCTATTCACTTGCACCACGATGTAGATACTAGCATTAAAGTAGTTGTTATTGCTGAAGCATAATTATTAGCTTTAAAGCTGTTACTTTAGCTTACTTTTAGTAAATTAATATTACAGTAAAAAGTACTACATAAAGGCACCACAGGTTCTTATTTTATAAGAAAATGTGGTGTTTTTTTATATGCTATTTTTGATTAATCTTATTCTCTACTTGTTCTGGCATTGGCCAATCTGCTTTATTAACAATCCCTCGTTCTATCATTCCACCAAGACCTTGCATACCTCCTGTATGAAGTAATACTATTTTCTCACCTGGGCTAAAGTAACCTTCGTCAAGTAGGTCTAAAAAAGCGAGTATCATTTTGCCGGAATAAACAGGTTCAAAATTTACCCCTGTCACTCGATTGAATTCAATTATTCGACTAGCATCTTGTGGGCTAAATTTAGCATATCCACCGCGGTGATAGTTGGTTAATACATGCCAATTATTGTGGGGTTTTGCAAGCTCAGGTAATAAGGATTCAACTTGCTCTTTTAAATAGTCAGCATTCTTTAACACGGCAATGCCAAGTATTTTATGATTCGTTTGGTTCGATGTATCTCCAGCTATTAAGCCTGCTAGAGTTCCACCGCTGCCTAGCGGAGTAATTAAAGTATCAAAGGTAGTTTGTTGAATTAGTTCGGTGATTACTTCACTAACACCTTTAATAGCGAGAGAGTTACTACCACCTTCAGGGATAAAAGCATAAAACGGGAATTGTTGCTGTAACTCAGCAAGATAATCACTATCGTATCGGCGTCGGTATGTTTTTCTGTCCACAAAGTGCAGCTTCATACCCCAATGTGCAGCCCACGAGAGTGTAAAATTATTAGCGTACTCTGCTTCACCACGAATAATACCTATACAGGGAATACTTTGTTCAAAACATGCAAATGCTAATGCGTGAATATGATTTGAATAACATCCGCCAAAGCTAAGTACTCCTTGAACACTTGATGATTGTTTAACTGTTTGAATATTATATTTAAGCTTACGCCATTTATTTCCAGAGATGATTGGATGAATAATATCATCACGTTTTATTTGAACCTGTACCTTATGTTTATTGAATGCTGGGTGATTTAGCGGTTGTAGATCAGATAAATTAGCCATGGTAATACGTTTTTTTATAGGAAAGTGGTAATAAAAAACTAAAAAGCCAATAATAATACTTGCAGCGGTGCTCCAATAAAGGATACTGTTATTAATAATTTTTTTAAGTCATTCATTTTAATAATAATATAATACATAAATACATGTCTTTATTCTCATCAATAAATAATATTTTTTCAAAAAGTGATTCGAATCAAGTGGTTGGTATTTCTTTGCAACAAGAATCAATCGCTTTATGCTCATTGTCTTCTTTAATTGCAACGGCACCTGAGCAAATACCTACTGATTCTGAAGGCCTTTTTCAACATAAATCAGTTAATCAATTAGATTTTTCTGATGCCCTTGCAACTTTGAAAGGAGAATTAGCTTTCAAAGGTAAATGCCATATTGTACTTAGCGCAGAACAGTCGCAAATTGTGCAAGTTGATAAGCCAAACGTTCCTGCAGCGGAAATTAATGCAGCCTTAAAATGGCAGGTAAAAGATCTCGTCAGTATATCGCCAGATAATATGGTTGTAGATTACTTTGATGGCCCAGTATTAGCGGGTGGTAAACAAAAAGTGAATGTAGTCTGTGCCCCTATTGATGAACTTAAAAAAATTGTTGCGGCAACCAATAGCCAAGAAAGTGAAGTAAGAAGCATAACAACGGTGGAGTTTGCTTTTGCTAATTTACTGCCAATGCAAAGTGATGCTTGTTTGTTAGTTTGTCAGCAGCCAAATGAAGAAATTGTATTATTAATTGTTAAGCAAGGTAAGCTGTACTTTCATCGTCGCTTACGGGGTTTTAAGCAAATTGCACACCGAACTGAAGATGAATTATCAATGGCAGTGGTTGATAATTTAGCGCTCGAAGTACAACGTTCTTCTGACTTTTTTGAGCGTCAATTAAAACAAGCATCAATAAAAGAAATAAAAGTATTATTACCTATCGCTAATGAAAGCTTTTTAGCAAGAAAGCTAGCTGAGAATTCTCATGTTCCGGTTACTTTATTAACGTTACCTGAAGCATATCAGCAACACCGAAGTTTTGCTGCTGCTATTGGTGCTGCAATGTATGATAGAACTCTTGTAGAGCAATCTCAGGAGGTAGCACATGTCAGCTAATGTCAAAGCAGGTGATTCTGCTAATAAATACACCATCAATTTATTACAGCCAGAGCTTCTTCCAGAAAAAGTGTTTTTAACATTACCTAGAGTTGTGTCAACATGGGTTATTGCTTTTACACTCATGTTAGCTTGGGGTGTTTATACAGAATTTGAACATAAATCATTGCAAGGTAAACTTAACGTTTTACAGAAAGAAAAAGTAAGGCAAGATAAACAACTTGCCGATTTAACTTTGCAAATTACTTCTCGAAAAGTAGATAGTAACCTAGCAGAAAATTTGGCATCAATTAAATTATTGATAAACAATAAAAAAGCGCTACATGATAAATTAACAAACCCAAATAAAACTTATGTAGCAGGTTTTGCTACAGCAATGAATGAATTAGCTCAATTGCATCATCAAGATGTTCGATTACAAACCATTAATATTAATAATGATGACATGACTTTTTCAGGGATAGCTTTAACGCCAGAAGCGGTACCAGCATGGTTAGCTGGCTTTGAAGACTCCCTGTTATTATCAGGTAAATCATTTTCACACTTTAAGTTATCTGAGAACGAAGAAAATATTACTGAATTTACTGTGAGTTCTAAAGCTAAAGAGGTGTCATTAAAATGAAACAACAATGGCTAGAAAACAGTGAAAAATTTTTAAAACTAACGATTCGAGAACAATATTTAATATTACTTACGGGTCTTGTAGCAGTATTCTTTATTATATTTTACTTATTTATTGATGGCAAAATGACTGCTAATACTAATGCGAGTAAAAAAATAGTACAGCTAGAAAACAGTAATCGCTCATTGAAATTGTCAGTTCTTGAATTACAAGCTGGGTTACAACAAGATCCCAATGTAGAAGTTAGAGATAAAATAGCTCAATATGAAAGTAAGCTTGCCAAAGTTGACAAGAGCTTACTTACATTAACCAGCGATCTGATAAGCCCTGTTCAAATGCGTTATGCACTTTTAGACTTGTTGAACCTTAAAAAAAGTGTGTCATTGTTATCTTTTGAGCTACTAGGTGCACAACCTTTATTAACAACACCGCCGACAAAATCAACCCCTGAAATTGCTCGTGAACAAAATAAAAACCAAGTGAGCGCGAATGACAACTCTTCTGGCGTAAACTTATATCGTCATGGTATTAAAATTAAACTTTCAGGAAGTTATTTTGATTTACGCGATTATTTAACACAGCTTGAAAAACTAAAATGGAAGTTTTTTTGGCAGGACTTTAATTTTAAGCTAACAGAATATCCTAATAGTGAATTAGAAATTGAGATGTATAGTTTAGGTACTAAGAAGGAGTTTGTAGGTGTTTAAATTTTCTTCTTTATTTATATTAATTTGTAGTTTTATCTTATCGATAACACAAGTGATGGCAAATACTGATCCTACTCGTCCGTTTGGCCATAAAGTAACATCAGTAATAGCGCCAGGTGAGAAAAAGCTAGTTTTACAATCCATTATTCACGGAGATGGCATTCATACAGCAGTGATTAATGGCAAAGTATTACGAACTCTTGATCGTATTGGAGAATATCAGCTAACCGCCATTAATGATCAAAGTGTGGTTTTGCGTGGTAAATCAAAACAGCTAAAATTACATATATTTAAAAATAATTTAGTAAAAGTTAAAACTTATTAGCGAGAGAATACTCGTCAAGAATCTTTAAATTCAAGCATAATAAAAAAAGTTGAATTATGAAACAGTTAAAATTAAACATAGCGTTATCTTCTCTATTGCTAGCATTAGGGGGCTGCCAATCAACCCCTGATCAACCTACAGATATTAAAGAAGGGTTAGATCAAGCAATTAATGAAACAGCAGTGTTAAATAGCCCTAAGGCATTAACACAAGTGCCAAATTCAGTGCAGCAAGATCTTATGCAGCAAAGTATGGCGCAAGCCAAGCAAGGTCTGTTATCTGAAAAAAGATTAGAAGTGTCTGCAACCTCTGTTGCTGCGAAAGACTTTTTCACCGCTATAGTTGCAGATTCTCCCTATAGTATTGCTATTCACCCAGATGTAAATGGCAGCATATCTTTAAGTTTATCTGATATAACTTTGACTGAGGTTCTAGCGGTAGTTGAAGATATTTATGGCTTTGATATTCGACGAAATGGCAGTGTTATTCAAGTTTATCCTGCAGGCATTCGTACTGAAACTATTGCACTCAATTATCTTTTCTTAAAACGATTCGGTACTTCTACTACCAGTATTAATTCAGGTGGTGTCTCTGAAAACGATCCGAATAGCAATAGTAATAATAACAGCAGTAATAACAATAATAGTAGCAGTAATAATAACAGTAGTAGTAACAGTCAAAACAACCAAAACAATAGCGGTATTAATATTTATACCGAAAATGAAAGTAGTTTTTGGTCTGAGCTAAAAGAAACATTATCAGCCTTTGTAGGAAGTTCTGACGGACGCTCAGTAATTATTTCACCTCAAGCAGGTTTAGTGACTGTTCGTGGGTTGCCTGAGGAAATTTCAGCCGTAAAAAAATTCATCAGTGATACTGAAACACATTTACATCGCCAAGTTATTATTGAAGCAAAAATAATGGAAGTAACACTTAATGATGAATATCAGCAAGGTGTACGTTGGAATGAAATATTAGGCAGCTTAGGTAATACAGATTTTACTTTCAGTACAACAGGCAGTATTTCAGGTAATACAATTAGCGGTGATATTGGTGGAGCTTCAGCAGTAAGCTTTTCAGGCCATAATTTTAATGGAGTCATTGACTTACTACAAACGCAAGGTAATGTGCAAACACTCTCAAGCCCAAGAATAACAGCGACAAATAACCAAAAAGCTGTGATTAAAGTGGGTGAAGATGAATACTTTGTAACAGATGTTTCTAGCACTACAACAACAGGTACATCAACTACAACAACGCCAGAAGTAGAATTAACGCCTTTCTTTTCAGGTATTGCATTAGATGTTACTCCTCAAATAGATGCCCAAGGCAATGTTATTTTGCACGTACACCCTTCAGTTACGTTGACGGGCGAGCAAAATAAAGTGATTCAAATTGGCGAACAAGAATTAGTTTTGCCATTAGCACAAAGTCGAGTAAGAGAATCTGATACGATTATTCGTGCTAAGTCAGGTGAAATCGTGGTGATTGGGGGCTTAATTGAAACCTATCAAACAGATCAAGAGTCTAAAACACCATTACTAGGGGATATTCCTTTTCTTGGTAACTTGTTTCAAAGTGTTAGTGAAGTCGAACAAAAGCGAGAGTTAGTTATTTTGCTTAAACCTGTTGTGATTGGTCAAGATACATGGAAAACGCAGCTACAAGATGCTCGCTCTTTATTACAAAAGTGGTTCCCAGAAGAAGACGAACCCATTAATGCTCAATAGCAGAGTTTGTAATTTATGTACTTGTATCACTTTGGCTTAACAGAGTTACCTTTTACGTTAACACCAAATACGAGTTTTTTTTTAGCGCTAGAGCCTCATAATGAGGCATTGGCGGTATTAATGACGGCACTGAAAACTGGCGAAGGCTTCATCAAAGTGATCGGTGAAGTTGGCACTGGAAAAACATTATTATGCCGAAAATTACTTAATGAAATACCAGAGCACTTTGTTACTGCATATATCCCTAATCCGTATTTAAATCCTGATGAATTACGAAGAGCTGTTGCTATTGAACTTGGTGTGAAACAAGCACAGCGTATGTCAGTACAGTTATTAACACAGCGTATTCAAAATAGATTGTTAGAGCTGCATTCTAAAGGTCACTCGGTGGTTTTAATACTTGATGAAGCACAAGCATTACCAGAAGAAAGTTTAGAAGCACTACGATTATTTACTAACTTGGAAACAGAAAGCCGCAAGTTATTACAAGTAGTATTATTTGCGCAACCTGAATTAGATCAACGTTTGGCTCAAACTGAATTTAGGCAATTGCGCCAACGAATTACTTTTTCCTATCAGCTGCGTGCAATGAAAGCAGAAGAAGTTCAGCAATATATACAACATAGGCTGCAAATCGCAGGCTATAAAGGAGCTGCATTATTTTCCACAGGCTTGTGCAAAAAAATAACGAAAGCCAGTCAAGGAATACCGCGCTTGGTTAATATCATATGTCATAAAATGTTGATGCTAAGCTATGGTCAAGGCAATTACCAAATGACAAAAAAGCAGTTAGCTGCGGCAATAAAAGATACTGAAAGTATAAACGCTTCATCTACAACGATTTTTAATAGGAAGAATATTTTTTTGTTTAGTCTTTTTACTACCTTCTTATTCATACTGGGGTATTTCACTTACTCACTCTATCGTTCTGGAGGGGGTTGATGAGTGTTATTAACCAGATGTTAAAAGACCTAGAACAACGCACGCCTGAACAAGGGCAGAATGCTGTGCCTGTGGTTAATAATCAAAAAACCTCAACAATTAAAATAGTTTTAATTAGTTTAGCCGTGTTAATTACTTTAAATATACTTGGGTTTTATATTTGGGACTTACAAAAGCAAGTCACTATTAGTGAGCAAAAAGTAAAACAACACTTGTCAGAACAAAGTGAAGTTACACCGAAAAAACAAGAGCCTATCCAAAAGTTACCTCAGCCATTGGGTGAAGCATTAGCGACAAATCAACAAGAAGTTCAGCCCGAAGAAGTAAAACCTGTACCGTCTCTTGCATCAAAGGCTGAAGTTAAACCTCAGACTGAATTAGCGCAAGAATTAACACCGCAAGAAAAAATTATCAGTGTAGAGCAAGCCCAAGTGTTAGACACCACATTGAAGAATAAAACTAAAGCTACTGAGTTAGTTGCAGCTCAAGCAGTGCTTGAGGAAAAGCGTGATACATCAATTACTCCCATTGCACGAGTGAATGTACCAACAGAAAGTAAAATGACAGTATCTCGTCGTCAACTAACAGCTAAAGAGTTAGTATCACAAAAATTAGCAAGAGCTGAGAAAGCGATAAAAAATAACGATATAGTTAAAGCTGAAAAGTTATTTGAAGAAACCTTAATTATCGATCCAAACAATAAGCAAGCACGTAAGAAACTTGCTGCTTTGTGGTTTGGAAGAAAATCATATCAACAAGCAATAAATTTATTGTCTCAGGGGATATCACTTGACCGTAATGATGCTGAGTTAAGGATGCTAAAAGCGAAAATTTATCTCCAGCAAGGACAAAATCAAGCTGCTTACAATACTTTAAAACCATTACCCATGCTTAAACAACAAGACTATCAAGTTATGTTAGCCAATGTTGCACAGCAAATAGAACAATATGAAAGTGCTATTCAAGCATATAAAGTTTTAATAGATATGCAAAGCTATAGTGGTCGTTGGCACTTAGGATTAGCAATTATTTATGACAAAAATAGTCAATTTTCTTTAGCGGCAACTGAATATGCAACCGCTTTGACAAAATCAGATTTATCGATTGCTTCAGCAAAGTTTGCTCAGCAACGTATGCAAGCTTTAGGAGAATAATTAAGATGGCGACTCCCAAATTAAAAATGCGCTTGGGTGATCTTTTAGTTCACGAGCACATCATTACCAATGAACAATTGATGGAAGCATTAAATAGCCAAAAAGCTTCAGGAAGGAAGTTAGGTGATACATTAATTGAATTGAACCACCTCTCAGAAAGACAATTACTTGAATTTTTAGCTCAACAATTAGATTTACCTTTTTTAGATCTTAGCCAACGCCGTATCCCATCAGAGTTAGCGAGTTTATTACCCGAAGTACACGCTCGTCGATTAAGAGCATTATTAATAGAAGATCGTGGTGACTCTGTTCTTATCGGTATGAGTGATCCTGCTGATTTAAATGCGGTTGATCAGCTTGAGCGTATGCTTTCACCAAAAAGCATATCACTTGCCGTGGTTATGGACTCTCAAATGTTTGATGCTTTTGATGGTCTTTATCGTCGAACTGCTGATATTGAATCTTTTGCTAGCCAGTTAGAAGAAGAGTATGAAAAATCATCCAGTTTTGATTTATCTACCTCATTTATTGACGAGACTGGTGATGCCACTGTAGGCAAGCTATTACAATCTGTTTTTGAAGATGCAGTACAAATGCGAGCGTCTGATATTCATATTGAACCAGATGAAAATCAGCTACGTATTCGTCAGCGTATTGATGGCGTTTTGCAAGAAAATATACTGAAAGAGAATAAAATAGCTTCGGCTATGGTTCTGCGTTTGAAGCTAATGGCAGGGTTAGATATTTCTGAAAAACGTATTCCTCAAGATGGCCGTTTTCATATGAAAATAGCAGGTCATGAGATTGATGTGCGTATGTCAACCATGCCAGTGCAACATGGTGAGTCAGTTGTAATGCGGTTATTAGATCAATCTGCTGGCTTATTATCATTAGACCAAACGGGTATGCCAGAAGATTTAGTTAAACGTGTGCGACATCAAATTACTCGTCCTCATGGTATGGTGTTGGTTACAGGGCCTACAGGTAGCGGTAAAACAACAACCTTATATGCAGCATTGAGTGAATTAAATGAAGCCACTAAAAAAATTATTACGGTTGAAGACCCTGTGGAATATCGATTACCTCGCATAAACCAAGTGCAGGTAAATACTAAAGTTGGTTTAACTTTTTCTACTGTATTACGCACGGCGTTACGTCAAGATCCCGACATTATGATGGTGGGGGAAATGCGAGATCAAGAAACCGTAGAAATTGGTTTACGAGGCGCATTAACTGGTCACTTAGTGTTATCAACTTTACATACTAATGACGCCATTACGAGTGCTTTACGTTTAATTGACATGGGCGCAGCTGGATTTTTAGTGGGTAGCTCATTACGTGCAATTATTGCCCAACGTTTAGTACGTCGTGTTTGTGAACATTGTGTAGAAGAGCACATACCTGATCCACAAGAATTAATGTGGTTAAGCAATCTAGCGGGGGAAAAAGCTAATAGCGTTAAGTTTGTACAAGGTAAAGGCTGTCAAAGTTGTCAATATACAGGTTATAAAGGCCGAATTGGTGTCTTTGAATTATTAGAAATGAATGAACCTATGATGTCGGCATTGAAGCGCGATGATACACAAGCATTCACTGATTTATCTAAAGCGAATCCAAGCTTTAAGCCATTAGCGTTATCTGCTTTTGATTATGCCTCAGAAGGTATAACAACGGTGGAAGAAGTATTACGCTTAGTCGAAACAGTAGAAGTGAGCTAGGTAACACTAAAGAGTAATTTATGGCATCATTTAAATATACTGGTCGCAATGTCAATGGCAACCAAGTCAAAGGAAATATGGAGGCAGGAAGTACTTCTGCTGTCGCTGAACAGCTTCTAGGGAAAAGCATAACGCCTATTTCTATTACAGAAGTGACAGTCAAAAAAAGTGACAGTATTGCCAGTAAAGATGTCAGTGAAATCTTTGGTTTAAGTCGAGTCTCACTAGATGAACTTATCATATTCTCTCGTCAAATGTATGCTCTAATGCGCTCTGGCGTACCCATTTTACGTGCTATCAATGGTATGGAAGAAGCAAGTAATTCTGCTCCTTTGAAAAAAGCATTGGTTGATATTGCTAATCAATTACAGGGAGGGTTTACCCTTTCATCAGCAATGCATCAACACCCTAAAATTTTTAGTTCTTTATTCGTGTCACTAATCCATGTTGGTGAAAATACCGGTCAACTTGAAGAGTCTTTTTTAAAACTAACTACTTATTTAGAGCGAGAACAAGCAACAAAAAAACGCATTAAAACAGCGCTGCGTTACCCCTCAATGGTGATCATTGCATTGAGTGCAGCACTTGTTATCTTGAATATCTTTGTTATTCCTACTTTTGCAAATATGTTTGCTAAGCTCGGTGCTGATTTACCTTTAGCAACGAAATTTCTAATAAATAGTTCCAACTTCTTTTTAAATTATTGGCCTTATATGTTGGTAGCATGTATTGGAGCTTATTTTGCTTTGCGAAAGTCACTTCAAACAAAAAGAGGTCGCTTTCAATGGGATAAACGAAAAATAAAACTCCCTATTATTGGTAGCATTATCGAGCGCTCTATTTTAGCTAGATTTTCTCATAGTTTTGGTATTATTTTAAAATCAGGTATCCCAATGACAACAGGCTTAACGCTTGTGGCAGATGCGGTTGATAATAGCTATATGCAAGAAAAAATTATTGTTATGCGTCAATCCATTGAAAGTGGTGAAAGTTTGTTACGTGCTGCAATGGCTAGCGCTTTATTTACTCCGCTAGTAGTACAAATGATTGCGGTAGGTGAAGAAACTGGTCGAGTTGATGAATTACTAAAAGAAGTAGGTGATTACTACGAACGTGAAGTTGATTACGATTTAAGTACATTAACTGCTCGTATTGAGCCAATACTTTTGGTTGGTGTAGCAGCAATGGTATTAGTGCTAGCACTAGGTATATTTACACCAATGTGGGATATGGCATCAGCGATGCAGGGTAAGTAATTGGTTAACTTGAAAAATATTTCAATAAAGGTTTTGATTTAATGGTAACCAATAGCGAAAAGAGTGAAAAGTCACTTGCTGAATTTATCATGATTATTGTGCTTGTTGGTGTAATGATGGCTGTTTTTATTAATTACTTTTTGAAAAATGATGAGCAGTTTACTAATGCGGGTTTTACCACACTAGCCCAAAGTTTTAATACCAAAGTGAGTACAGTGCATGCGCAATGGTTAATGGATAAACAGCCAAATGTTGTTTTGCTTGCTTCATTTAATAATAAAAAAAAGCAGAAAATACCGGTAAATAGCAGCGGTTGGATAGATGTTAAACAAAAGCAATTAGCGTGTGAGACTATCTGGCAATTAGTTATGGAAACGCCAATGAATCTAATGCAACTTTCTATTAGTGCTATTGAGGTACATGAGCACTTAAATAAACCTGATGGACAGGTAAAAGTACAGTGTCGCTACGCGCTGTTAGACGGCAGTTATTTTTATTACAACCGCATTAATGGCAAAGTCAGTAAAGTAGTGACAATAAATTAATCATGTTTATAAAAAAATTGCTCTAAAATGTAATTAATGGCGTTAAATAAGTGACTTAGTAAATAAATCACTGTTACAATCGAAATAAGTTAAGAAAAGTGAGGCTAGTTATGTACAGTAGAACTCAAATGAATAAATCAAAAATAAAGCAAGCCGCAGGTTTTACTTTAATCGAGTTGGTTATTGTGGTGGTTATCTTAGGCTTTTTAGCGGTTACGGCTATCCCTAAATTTTTAGATTTAACTGAACAGGCTAAACAAGCAAATATTGAAGGAATGGCTGGTGGCTTTGCTACAGGTGTTTCATTAGCAAGAGCACAATGGGAAGCAGAAGCGCGCCCAACAGCGAATAGCGTTAACCGTATTGTTTATGATGGTGCAGAGTTATTTTTAACAACGCCTGTTTCTGGTAGTACTATTAGACCAGGTTACCCTACGGGATCAAATGCGGCCAGTGCTACGGCAAATGCGACTGGTGAGAGTATGACAACAGATCGTTGTATAGAAGTTTGGCAGGGTATATTAGCGCAACCACCAACAATTAGTGCCACTATTGCGGACTTAAATGATAGTACACAAAATATAGATTACTTTGTTATTGTTAATAGCAATCTTTGTGGATACTTTCTAAGAGAAACCTTAGATCAAAATGCAAGTGGTGACTATACTGCACCAGCAGATGCAACAGTAGGGAATAACTTTTTTTACAACAACGCTGATAGCTCTGTTGTAGTTAATGTGAAGAAAAATTAATAGCGATACCAAATTACCGTAAAAAAATAAAAATTTTAATTGAATAAATAAGGATCAATACAATGGGCTTAAGTACATTAAAAAATTCTCAGCAAGTAAGTAAACAAAAAGGTTTTACCTTAATTGAGTTAGTAGTCGTTATCGTAATTTTAGGTATTTTAGCCGTTACTGCTGCGCCTAGGTTTATTGATGTAAGTGCTGATGCCAGAAGGTCTGTAATGGAAGGCGTGGAAGGTAGCATTGAAAGTGCTGTGTCAATGATTAATGCAAAAGCAATAATTCAGAACCAAATAGGCGCTACAGGCGCTGTAACAGTAAACGGTGATTTTTATGCTGTAGTTAACGGTTTTCCTGCAGCTGAAGCACTAGGTGATGGTTCAACTGATGCTTTAGGGTTGGGAATTACTTCATTAATTGATGCAAGTGCAGAAATTACCATGACTGATGCCGATCCTGCATTATTTCAGCATTCAGAAGCTGGAACGGCTGCAGAGTGTCAACTTTCCTATGCTGATGCAGCTGATAGTGACACACGTCCTGTTATAACCCCTACATTCACTGACTGTTAGAAGTTATTGGTATATCTTTATGTGAAAAGAGGGATATCCCTCTTTTTTTATATCTGTTACTTAGCATTTATGATCAATTTTTGTTAACTTAATAGGCTATTATTTTAACGCTACAAAATCATTGGAGTCACAGCATTAAGTTTCTTTGGGCTATAATTTATCTCGCTGTGTTTATTTGGTCTGGTATTGCACCTAAAGATTATTTTACGTGGTTTTTAGAGGTTTTACCGGCGATGATTGGCGCTGCTATATTACTCTATACTTATCACTCTTTTAGGCTCACACCGCTATTGTATGGTTTGATTTTATTCCATTGTGTTGTGTTAATGGTTGGCGGCCATTATACCTACGCAGAAGTTCCGCTGTTTGATACCATAAAAGAATTTTTTGATTTAGAACGTAATAACTACGATAAAGTAGGCCACTTTGCTCAAGGCTTTGTGCCTGCAATGATTGCACGTGAAATACTGATTCGAAAAAATGTAGTTAATGGTAGATCTTGGTTAAATGTCTTTATTGTTTCTATTGCTTTAGCTTTTAGCGCTTTTTATGAACTTATAGAATGGTGGGTTGCTATTTCTACAGGGGAAGATGCAGAAGCCTTCTTAGGCACTCAAGGTTATATTTGGGATACACAGTCTGATATGGGAGTCGCATTATTGGGTGCAATTTGTGCCACTATTTTTCTCGCTAAAGTTCATGATAAACAGCTTTTACAGTTGAGGTCGTAGAGTTTCTGGTAATTGAAAATGGTGCTCTTGCTGCGTTATTGGGCAAGTAAACCGTAAATCAACAGCACATAACTGTAAATCAGTAGAGTCATTTTTTTCAGCAATACCATGCAACCTGTCACCAACCACAGGAAAACCGGTACTGGCTGCATGAACACGAATTTGATGTTTTCTGCCACTATCAATTTTTACTGCAACTAATGATTGATTTTTGGCTGCATCGTAACGTAAAAAATTAAAAGTACTTTGGGCACTTTTGTCATCGACATCAGTGGTTATCACTTGAGGCTGTTTATTTATGCTGTAATCCCCGTGCACAACTATTTGATAGTACTTTTCAAGTGAATTGTCGTTTGTTGTGCGGTTTTCAAACATTGAAGTTAATGCTTGCGCTGCTTTTTTGCTGTGAGCAATTAATATTAGGCCTGTCGCTGCTTTATCTAATCGATGAACAATAAAGGTAGCACGTTCATCAGCGAAATGTTGATTAACAAAACGAGCGATAGTGCAATGGTCACTCCACTTAGAGCCTTGAGAGAGCATACCGAATGGCTTATACCAAACACTGTAGTTAGCCTCATCACTGATTAAAATAGCCTCGTTAACCCCATTAGCAAGAACGACTTCATTATAATAAAAATGTAACTCATCACCTAGTTGCATAACTTTTTTTAGCCGGCGTAGCCTTTGTGTATGCTTACCTCGTGTTAACCATAAAGCGCCTTTATTAGTCGCTTGTTTTAGTTGAGCTTTACTGAGTGCCTTATCGGTATTTTCAAGGGAAGTGAATAGTGCAGATAGGGCAGTAACAGATTCGGACAAATTCGTGCTATCAAATTTGATATGATGCTCAAAAATAAGGGGCATAAAGGCTACAAAAGGAAATTAAGTTAATTTCGTTGAGCTTAACACTTTTACGCATCAAGCGTTATCAGGTAACATTAATTTTAGCCGTATCTTTTACAACAATAACAAATTAAGAGTAAATAATGGATCGTGATTTAAACCTTTTTCCTAATGATAATATTGGTGATTCACTGTGGCAGATGAAAGAAGCCGGTGATGATCTTGAAATAATAAGAGAAGTAGAGTTTTCAGTATTATTCCCCTCGCAAGCATTAGCACTACAGTTTGGACAATTGCTATTGGAAAATAGCCAAAAACTATCCTGTACGCCGTTTCAAGATAATGAAGCGTTACCATGGGAAATTACTGCTTATCCTGAAATGTCACTGAATTATCAAAATATTAGTGATTATCAAGAGCTACTTGTAACTAACAGCAAACTATTTCAAGGTGAATTTGACGGCTTTTACTGCTTATAATAAAAGGCTCTAGATAGGCACTAAAATAACAGTAATATAAGCTATGATGAAAATATGGGGATAGGCTAATATGATAGATATTAAGCAACTAGCTGAGTTGCAAAAAAAAAGTAAAAACTCTTTTGCTGAACAGCGAAAACTTTTAAAAAAAGTAATGGCAGGCAATGTGGTGCCTTGCTCTGTGTGTAAGCAACCATTATTTTTAATCACGCCTCAAAATTCAAATAAAAGCAACCATGAGTATTCAGGTATACGTTGTAAAAAAGGCTGTACGGATATTTTATTAGATTTTGTTTGATTGTCATTAACTGACTTTTTAAATGTTTTTTGGAAATTACTACTTGCAACAACGAATTTTATTCAGTTTTACTCTTACTAACTCTTGATCTTAAATAAAGATCTATATCCCTTGATATAAAATGTTGTACACTTGCCACCCTAAAAAATACTCATGGAAATTACGGATCCCCTTATGAAAAAACTAATTGTGTTATTAACGCTTTCTACATTGAGCTCTTCTGTATTAGCGCAGGAAACAAGCTGGCTAGATAGTCTTAAAAACTTAGTTGGCTTAGGTGAAGCCAAGGAACAAACTGTAGAGGCAGCCACATCAGCAATGCCTAGCGCAGATGGCTTAGTTGGCATGCTAACAAGCGGTTTAGGTGTAAATAACAACCAAGCATCTGGCGGCATGGGTGCAATTTTAAATTATGTTAAAGGTAACGTATCAACAGATCAGTTTGGTCAATTAGCAAAATCAATCCCTGGCGTAGATGGCTTGATTGGTCAAATGCCAGATCTTAGTAAAATTAGTTCTGCTTCAGAAGATGGTATAGGTGGACTACTTAATAAAGCTGCAGAATATAGCGATTCATTAAAGTCTATCAATGATGTTAAAAACCAATTTGAAGCATTAGGTCTTAAACCTGAAATGATCAGTCAATTTATTAGCGCAGCTCAAAGCTATTTAAATACTGAACAAGGACAACAGGCAAAGAAAATTTTAACTGACGGTTTAGGTAAACTCTTAGGTTAATTTTTACCGTGATTAACTAAAGATTAGCGATAAAGATGATACTTTGAATCGCTAATCTTTTAATTTCACTTCTTCAATCTTTATAAATTTCAATTAAATAGTACTGTCTATCAGCGAAAATACTCGCGAATAAATTACAAAAAAGTTGCTATATCAGTTAATGACTTTTTTACTTGCGCATGAGCAGGTACTGTTGCATCACTTGCAGGGTAACCAGCAATTAGTAGCATATACGCTCGTTCATTATCACCACGATTACATACTTTATTTAGAAATGACATGGGTTTAGGCGTGTGAGTCAATGTAGCTAAGCCAGCATTATGCAGTGCGTTAATTAAAAAGCCGGTTGCTATGCCAACAGACTCATGCACGTAATAATTAGTATTTTTATCTTCTTCATTCACACCACCTTTTTTCTGGCTAAAAATAGCAATTAACCAAGGTGCATGTTCTAGGTAAGGCTTATTAGCATCTGTCCCTAAATCTTTCAGGGCATTTAGCCACTCTTCACCGGCTCGTCCTTCATAAAACCCCCGTTCATGGTGTTCAGCTTGCTCTCTAATTTGTTTTTTTATATCCGCTGAACTAACTGCAACAAAATGCCAAGGTTGGTGGTTAGCGCCACTTGGTGCTGTGCCTGCAGCTTTTAGACAATTTTCAATAATGGCTCTATCAACAGCCTTGTCACTAAAATTACGAATAGAATGTCGACGTTTGATATCTTGATAAAACTCTGCAGAGCGTGCAAGCATCTCTGCTGGTGGATATTCAATATAGTCAGTTAATGGTGAAGAGTCGTGATCTTTCATTATTTTTTATGAATTACTGTTATTAAAGAAGTATGACTTTAGCAGAATTTATCTTTGTTTTAAAAGCAAAAAACCGGTCAATTTCTGTTAAGAAATTGACCGGTTTTATTTTATTGCTCATCTTGCAGCTAATTGCTTTTAATTAAAAGAAGAAACACGAAGTTGACGTTAGTCAATGAGTATTTCTGATGCATAATTTAAAGCTAGTAGCAAAAAGATTAACCTATAAATTTACGTGCGTTACGGAACATGCGCACCCAAGGTGAATCTTCACCCCAGCTATCTGGATGCCACGAGTTAGCAACAGTTCTAAATACACGTTCAGGATGCGGCATCATAATAGTAACGCGACCATCAGTTGTTGTTAATGAAGTGATACCATCAACTGAACCATTTGGGTTAGCAGGGTAAGTTTCGGTAACATCACCGTAGTTATTAATGTAACGCATTGATACCGTACCAGAGTTATTGGCAGCATCAATGGCTTCATCATTACTAAATTCTGTACGACCTTCACCATGAGACACAGCGATTGGCATTACTGAACCAGCCATGCCTTCAAACAACACTGACGGACTCTCTTGAATTTCAACTAATGAGAAACGTGCTTCAAAACGTTCAGATTTGTTTTGTACAAAGCGTGGCCATGCATCACTACCCGGAATAATCTCTTTTAGGTTAGACATCATTTGACAGCCGTTACACACGCCTAATGAGAAAGTATCTTCACGTTCGAAGAAAGCTTTAAACATCGCTTTTGCATTTGGATTGAATAAAATTGATTTTGCCCAACCTTCACCAGCGCCTAACACATCACCGTATGAGAAACCGCCACAAGCAACTAAGCCGTTAAAGTCAGCTAAATCTGTACGACCAGCAAGGATGTCTGACATGTGAACATCAATCGCAACAAAACCAGCACGATCAAACGCTGCTGCCATTTCAACATGAGAGTTAACACCTTGCTCACGTAAAATTGCAATACGTGGGTTAGTGCCGTTTTGCGCATCTTTAGCAATTAAATCAGCAACAATGTCTTCATTAATATCAAAGCTTAAATCAGCTTGTAAGCCCGGATCTTCAGTGTCAAACTTCACATCATGTTCTTCTTGAGCACAAGCAGGGTTATCACGCATAGATTGCATTTGATACGTAGTTTGTGCCCATGTAGTGCGGTAATAAGTACGAGAGTTTTCTAATACAACTTCGTTATCACGAGTAAAACGAATAGTGTCTTCGTTGTTAAGTCGACCAACATCAGTACAACAATCTAATATGTTGTGCTCAGCAAAAACTGCGTGGATAGCATCAACATCACTTTCACTAATTTGAATTACAGCACCAAGCTCTTCATTGAATAAAACTGATACGTTATCACCGTTAAGTTTACTGATATCAATATCAACACCAGTATGACCAGCAAACGCCATTTCACAAATAGTAGTAAATAAACCACCATCAGAAATATCATGATAAGCGACAAGCTTTTCGTCACGAACAATAGTTTGCATGGCATTGAAGAAACCTTTTAGTGTTTCTGCATCATCAACGTCAGGTGTTTCATTACCCAGTTGCTTATAAACCTGTGCTAAACATGAGCCACCTAAACGGTTTTTACCTTTTGATAAATCAATGGCAATAAGGCGTGTCTCACCTGCATCTGCTCTTAATTGCGGAGTAACGGTTTTACGAATATCTTCTACTGCGCCAAAAGCGGTAATGATTAGTGACATAGGAGAAGTAACGCTTTTGTCTTCACCATTATCTTGCCACTTGGTTTTCATTGACATCGAATCTTTACCAACAGGGATAGTTAACCCAAGTGCAGGACATAATTCTTCGCCAATAGCTTTAACTGCTTCGTAAAGACCTGCATCTTCACCTGGGTGACCTGCTGGAGACATCCAGTTAGCTGAAAGCTTTATACGGTTTAAATCACCGATATCAGTTCCGGCAATATTCATTAATGATTCAGCTACTGCTAAACGAGCTGAAGCGCCAAAGTTCAACAAAGCAACTGGTGTACGTTCACCTAACGACATTGCTTCACCGTGGTAAGAATCAAGCGCAGATGCGGTAACACCACAATCGGCTACCGGTACTTGCCAAGGACCAACCATTTGGTCGCGGTTAACCATACCGGTTACTGAGCGATCGCCAATAGTAATAAGGAAAGTTTTTTCAGCAACCGTTGGTAAGCTTAAAATACGTTGTGCGGCATCTTCAATATTAATTCCGCTAACATTTAATTGATCGCCTTCAGCGGTTTCTCTTTGTACGTCTTTAAATATTTTAGGGGTTTTACCTAATAATACATCCAGTGGTAAATCAATAGGCGTATCTAATTTTTCATTGCCAGCAAAGTGAGAATCAGTAACGGTTAATTGTTCTTCTTCTGTTGCTCTACCAACTACTGCAAACGGTGCACGCTCACGTTGACAAATTTGTTCAAATGTCGCTAAGTTTTTGTCTGATACGGCAATTACATAACGTTCTTGAGATTCATTACACCAGATTTCATGCGGCGCCATGCTGCGTTCGTCATTAGGCACGTTACGTAGTTCGAAAACACCACCACGTCCACCATCTGATACTAATTCAGGAAAAGCATTTGATAAACCACCAGCGCCAACATCATGAATGAAAGCAATTGGATTTTGCTCTCCTAGCTGCCAACATTTATCGATAACTTCTTGACAGCGACGTTCCATTTCAGGGTTTTCACGTTGCACGGAAGCGAAATCTAAATTCTCAGCTGATTGACCAGAAGCCATTGAAGAAGCTGCACCACCACCTAAACCAATATTCATGGCAGGGCCGCCTAAGGCGATTAAGTTAGCACCAACAACAATTTCACGTTTTTGTACGTGTTCGTCACGAATATTACCTAAACCACCCGCAAGCATAATTGGTTTGTGGTAACCACGTACCTCTGAGCCATTAAAAGAATTTACTTGTTCTTCATAAGTACGGAAGTAACCTAAAATAGCCGGACGACCAAATTCATTATTAAATGCTGCGCCACCTAATGGGCCTTCCATCATAATATCTAGAGCTGATACGATTCGACTTGGCTTACCAAAGTCAGTTTCCCAAGGTTGTTCAAAATTAGGAATACGCAAGTTAGAAACTGAAAATCCAACTAAACCCGCTTTAGGTTTAGAGCCAATACCAGTGGCACCTTCATCACGAATTTCACCGCCACTACCTGTAGCTGCGCCCGGATAAGGAGAAATAGCAGTAGGGTGGTTATGAGTTTCAACCTTCATTAATATTTGAATGTCTTCATGATTGTAGCCATAAACATTAGTTTCTGGGTTAGGGAAGAAGCGACCGCCTTTATTACCTACCATTACCGCAGCGTTATCTTTATAAGCGCTTAGTACAAAGTCAGGATTAACTTCATGGGTGTTACGAATCATTTTAAATAATGATTTAGGCTGTTTTTCGCCATCAATAGTCCAGTCGGCATTAAATATTTTATGACGACAATGCTCAGAGTTAGCTTGAGCGAACATATAAAGTTCAATATCGTGAGGATTACGGCCTAATTTGGTGAAGTTTTCAAATAAGTAATTTACTTCATCGTCAGCAAGGGCTAAACCTAATTCAACGTTAGCAGTTACTAAGGCATTTTTACCACCATTTTCAATATCAATAGCCGTTAGTTCACCGGGCTCAGCACTAACAAATAATTTATCAGCATCGCTAAAGTTAGCAAATACGCTTTCCATCATGCGATCATGTAATAAACCAACTAAAAGTTGTTCTTGCTCTTCGCTTAACTTAACGCCATCTTCAACGCTTACATAGTAAGCCATGCCACGCTCTAAACGTTCCACTTTTGCTAAACCACAATTATGGGCAATGTCAGTTGATTTAGATGACCATGGCGAAATAGTACCAGGACGAGGAGTAACTAAGTAGAATTGACCTTGAGGTTCATGTTCTTCAATTGTTGGGCCATACGTTAATAGCTGTTGTAAAACCTTTGCTTCATCAGTAGCTAGCTCATTATTAAGTTGAGCAAAGTGGGCAAATTCAGCATAAATTTCAGTTACAGGGAGTTGTAATTGTGCGCACTGAGCTAAAAGTTTATTTACTCTAAAGTCAGAAAGTGCTGGAGCGCCACGAAGGTTTTTTATCAACATCGTCATAGGATTAATCACCAAGTTTTATGTAAGGTTTTTATTGAGCTCATTGCCTGACACAAGAGCTAAAAATTTCGCGCGTATTATAGTTTAATTCTTGGCTTTTAGTAAGCGTTAAAAATGCAATGATTGCGTAAAAAGCAGACTAAAAAAAAAGTACTTGGCTAACAAGTCAATACGAGACACAATTAACCTTATGAAAATTTCATCTTTTAATCATTTTTCGCAAAAAATAAACAAAAATATTTTGTTTATTTTATTGTTGATCCCTTTACTTTTTTCTTGTGAAGAGCAAAAAAAATCTGCAAGCTTCGCCCGTATCATTGAGCGAGGCTATGTAAGCGTTGGTACGTTATTTGGGCCCAATAGCTATTATATTAAAGGAGATGGTTTTGCAGGTTTTGAATATGATTTAGCAAAAAAATATGCAGAATATCTCAATGTTGAATTGAAAATAGTACCGAGCTATTCCCTTGACGAGTTGTTTCTTAAACTTAATACAGGTGAAGTAGATCTACTTGCCTCAGGACTTTCGGTAACTGATAAACGATTATCTCGTTATCGTTTTGCACCAAGTTATGAAAAAGTAAGTCAAAAACTAGTTTTTAAGCAAGGAAAGGTAAGGCCGCGTAAATTGAGTGATCTTAAAGGCGAGCTCATGATTACTGCTAGTTCAAGTCATGCTGAAAATTTAGAAAAACTTAAACAAACACCTGTCTCTTATACACATCTCCGAGCCCACGAGACGTAGAGGAATCTCG
>OJGT01000075.1_pt1 | contig 22146 bp, 22 predicted proteins | sample 1595031 | NCBI WGS metagenome assembly OJGT01 (sample SAMN05416857, study PRJEB24817) | seawater metagenome | isolation source: Sea water | place: Canada:Atlantic | collected 2013-11 | reverse complement strand
CTATCCTCTTCGTCGGCAGCGTCAGATGTGTATAAGAGACAGCACCAAAGTTGGGTTGATATTCTGGTGCTTCAGCGGGTGCTTCATGGGCAGATTCCTTTTCTGAAGTTTTTTTTGAAAAAAGAGCTGATCTACGTGCCTTTTTTAGGCTTGGCTTGGTGGGCTCTAGATTTTCCTTTTATGAAGCGTTATAGCCAATCTTTTTTAAGAAAGAACCCACACTTGCGAGGAAAAGATTTAGAAACTACACGCAAAGCTTGTGCTAAGTTTAAGCACAAGCCCGTAAGTGTAATGAGCTTTATAGAAGGAACTCGTTATACTCAGGATAAGTATGATAAGCAAAAGTCACCCTTTAATCATTTGCTTAAACCTAAGGCCGGCGGTATTGCTTTTGTACTTGATGCTATGGGCGAAAATTTAAATAAAATTGTTGATGTCACCATATATTACCCTGAGGGAGTTCCAACCTTCGTAGACTTTTTATGTGGGAAGGTTAAAAAAATACAAGTAGAAGTATATACAACCGAAATAACGAAAGAATTAACGGGTGATTATTTTAATGATAGAGCTTATAAAATCTCGTTTCAAAAATGGTTAACCCAATTTTGGCATGATAAAGATGCTAGGTTTAATAATATGATGAAAGAGTCTACCAAGACTTGAAATTAGCAGGGCTGCAAATGAATGAACTGATAAAAACATGGTTAGTAGAGCAGGGTGTTGTTAGTGCTTATATTGAAACAAGTGCTATAGGAATTGGTTTATTTACTATCCTTTTTATTGCTTTTATTAGCTACTATATAGCTAAAAACTATCTATTAAATATAGTAACTAAAATAATATTAAAAACGAAAAATACTTGGGATAATGCATTACTTGAGCATAAAGTATTAACCCGTTTAACCTTATTATTACCGTTTATAATTGTCTTATTTTTAACGCCCCTTGTTTTACCGCAAAGCTTATTGCTAACTGATTTACTGGTACTTATTGCTAAAGTGCTATTAACATTTCAGGTAGCACAATCAATAAGTGCTGTGCTCAATGTCAGTAAAAGCTTATATCATGAAAGCGCTAAACAACGTTATCTTCCTCTTAACTCTATTATTCAAGTCATTAAGCTCATTGTTTATTTGGTAACGGCAATTATTGTAGTAGCACTGATTATTGGCCGTTCTCCAATCTATTTACTTAGTGGTTTAGGCGCATTAACTGCCGTACTATTATTGATTTTTCAAGACACAATTAAAGGCTTGGTCGCTAGCATTCAAATTTCAGCTAATAGAATGGTTGTTACAGGTGATTGGATTGAGTTACCAAAATATGGTGCTGACGGTGATGTAATTGAAATAGGTTTAAATACGGTCAAAGTACAAAATTTTGATAAAACAATTACGACTATTCCAACCTATGCGTTGATTAGTGATTCATTTAAAAATTGGCGGAATATGTATCATACAGGTGCAAGGCGCATCAAACGTACGATAATTATTGATATAGCTTGTATTGATTTCTACAGCATAGAAAAAATAGACTTTTTAGAGAATACAAACCTATTAAAAACGTATTTAACTGATAAAAAGCAACAGCTTGCTGCGGAATATGAATCACCTGATTTGAGAGAAACTCAAGACGGAACATTAACTAAAGTTAATATGCGCCAATTAACCAATATTGGTACTTTTCGAGCGTATATTGAAATGTACTTAAATCAAAATACTCATATTCGAAATGATTTAACCTGTATGGTGAGGCAATTACCCGCAACGGTAAATGGCCTACCTTTAGAGATTTATTGTTTTGCTAACACCACTGATTGGATTGCATACGAAGCGATTCAAGCTGATATTTTTGATCACTTATTTGCCATCTCACCGCATTTTGATATAAGAGTATTTCAACAGCCCAGTGGATTTGACTGGAACACCTCAATGGCTAAATAAAAATTATATTTAGCCAAGTGAGTTTGTTAAAGCCTTAGTCTAAAATTTTACCTTTGCCTAATCACACCCTCTTGCATAGTTGAGGCGACAAGCTCTCCTTGACGGCTAAATATTTGTCCGCGTACTAAGCCGCGTCCATTACTGGCCGAAGGACTATTCATACTGTACAGCAACCAATCATCAAAGCGGAATGGACGATGAAACCACATAGAATGATCAATGGTAGCAATTTGAAAGTTTGGTAACAAATGACTAGCAGCATGTGGTAATAGTGCTGTAGGTAGGAAATGAAAATCTGATGCGTAGGCAAGTATGCAGTTATGAATTCGCAAGTCATCAGGTAAGCTGCCATTTGTTTTTAGCCAAACTTGGCAGTTAGAGTCGGTTTTTTCTGGTTTAAGCCAATTGTGTTGTTGTACAGGGCGAATTTCGATTGGTTTTTCGGCTAAAAAGTTTTCTCGCATGCCTCTAGGTAAATCATCTTTATGAGCAGAAAGAAAGTCACTGTACGAAGTTAGGTTATCAGGGGTTGGTACCGTAGGCATACTATCTTGGTGATTGAAACCCTCTTCAGGACATTGAAAAGAAGCCGTCATGTAAAATATGGCTATACCATTTTGTATTGCTTTGATTCTTCTAGTGCTAAAACTTATACCATTACGAATGTCTTCTACTTCGTAAACAACAGGTTTTGATGCGTCACCTGCACGTAAAAAATATGAGTGAAGTGAATGGACATAACGATCTGCTCCTACTGTCTCTTGAGCAGCAGATAGAGCTTGTCCCATTACCTGTCCTCCAAACAAAGCTCTAAAACCTAAATCTTGGCTTTGCCCACGATAAATACCTTTTTCAATAGTTTCTAGCTTTAGCAAAGCTAATAACTCATTTAATACTATACTCATAGTTTACTACTCAGTTTTACTGTTGTTCTTGTTTTTATAACGCGACTTCTAATTGTTTTTTGTTTTGAAGTGGCTTGAATTTGAATAAAAAAGTGATTCTAACTTTAAAAGAAATACCGGAATATCAGGTATTACCAGTAATGATAATAAGATTATTAGCTATATAATTGTTGATGTATAGAGAAAAATAATATATTTTACAGAATAACATGCTTAATTTTTAAGCTTAGTAGGTTAATGGCGCTTGTTTTTTGTTAAATGAGTGTTTAGATGTAAAAGGTGTAATATGCAAGCATTTGAGCAAAGAGAAGCATTATTAGAAAGGCGACAGCAAGATGTTGCAACGGATACGTTGTGGGGAAAGCTTTCTTTAGCACAAAAATTTGCTGCTAGTAGCCTTGCTCAGTTTGGTTATGATCTGACTTATATTCGTAATAGCAATGCCGGTAGTTTAGCTATTTTGTTATGTAATGGAAATCCTGCCACTATCTCTAGTGAAGGAGAAATTAATACTTCGCCAGATATAGTCATTAGGCATTAGTAATAAAGGTTTTATATTCACTTTCTGCTCTAAATCCTTTCTTAAGCTGATTCATTCTGAATTGAAGTACGACTTTTTTCGACAATATTATATTTTACTAGTAACGCTTCAACCAACGAAATAAAACCTATAAGATTATTGCTTGACCATAATCGTTGTAGCTTCTCATCATTCTTTATTATTTTGTTAATATACTCTTTATATTTATCGTCACTTTGACTATCAAAACATTTTTTAGTGATTATGTGCAATCTCCCTTTTTGCTTTAAACATTCATTGAAAATAGTTACGTAATTAGTAATGAGGGGTTTAATTAGCTCAATATGATCTGCTTGTGGATGATTTTCATTATCAGCTAGTAGTAGTTGCAGTCTGTTTTTTGCAAACTCCTCATGACTACCAGCGATAACTGCAATAGACTCACTTAATGATATATTTTCTTTTGATGCACTAGTTGAATCTCGTTTTAGTAATCTAAGTTTATTTTGTAATTTTTCAGTACGAAAAAAGAAAAAAATACTAAGAGCAATAAACAGCGCAGTAATAAGTAATAAAGCTAACATTTATTCACCAAATTTTATAGAGCCACTTAATTGTGATAGAAAAATATAGGGATCAATATCTTGAAAATCAGGACTTTCAATTGAGTAAGCAACTATAACTGAAAAGTCACCTAAATTGGCAAAAAACCTTGATTTTAGTGCTGAAACTAACTTTTCTATGGTGTTTGTAACATCTTCTTTGTTTTGATGAGGAAAAGATAGTAAGTATTCTCCATTGTTAACTAACCCTGCATTTTCAAACTCACCTAATTGCTCGTTTATTATGCGAGCGATACTCTTACTTACTTCAGAAACTGTTTTCTTATTAAATTGAAAGGTTAACTCTTGCCAGTTGGTTATTGAAATATAACCTAAGGTCAAAGAGTAATCATATTTTCTAGCCATATTAAAGTTGATTTGATAAAGCTCTTTAGTCTCTATAGCACTGGGAAGTATATAGTTTGGTTTCTCTAGCGTTTCATATTCTGATTGGAGTTTATTTCTACGCTGTTTAATCCAGACGATAATAATGACAAATAATAAGAGAAAAATAATGGTGGTTGTAATTAAAATAATCAGTTGTTGTATATGAAACTTATGAGAAAAAGAGGCTGATAATTCGCTCTGATCAGCCAGCTTTATTGCTAATTCACGTGATTTTGAGCTAGCAGGTGGATTTTCTGTTATTTCAACTTGTTCATTACTAAAAAAGTCACTATCAAATGCGTTAGGTTTATTGGTAATCGAATGCTGTTTTAATATAGCTTCACTGTACTTACTTTGCCATACATAGGCTTTTTGAAACTCTTTTTTGATCAAATACATTTCAGCAAGGTGTTTATATAGCAAAATATAGTCATCGGTAATTGTTATGTTTTTTATTAGTTTTTCAGCTTTCAATAGTAAATTGAAACTCTGTTCTTGCTTCTGAAGAGCACGATAGATTTGTGATAAAGCAATGATGCTTTCTAGATGTGAGCTTGCTAAGTTATTTTCATAGAATAAATCTTTAGCTTGAATTGCTTCATTTTTTGCTTGTTGGTATTCTTTTTGACGTAGAAGTGTCAATGAGAGGCCCTGACTAGCATAAGCTACATAAATTGGAGAGTTTTTCTTTTGGGCATAACGTTTGGCCTCCCAATAAGCATTATATGCATCATCAAATTTATTCAATCGATAGTGTGCATTTGCTAGATGAAAGTATGTCTGGTCTATATTATTTAGCCTGTTTAAATTAAATCGTAGTTTTAGTACTTTTAATTGCAGTGTAATAGCTGTTTGGTAATCACCTAAGTAATAATATGCGTTTGCGAAAATAGATAATAGAGATATATGTTCTGCAAAAGAAGGATTTTGTTGAATAACAGTTTCAACTTGTTGCAAATCTTTTAATGCTTTTGAGTGCAGCCCCAACATAGAGAAAGCAACGCTTCTGTAGCTTAAGGCAGTTAAGAAACACCGGGTGTTTTTTTTACTTTGTGGACTGTCTATGGTTTCTTGAACTGTATCTAATATTTTTTGGTATTGTTTTCTAGCATAAAATATTCTAATTAGATTCATCTGTAAGGGAACTCTAACCGTCCGGTTTTGAGTCATTATAGATAATCCATCATAAGTAAATTGCAATGCTGCTTCTAACTCACCATTATTGATAGTGACGTGACCCAGTAGCAAATATGTTTTTGCAATAATATCATTTGGAAAATTACTGCGTAGGTTGATTACTTTATTACTAAGCTTTACTACTTGCTGATAGTTTAATGCTTCCACATGTTGTTCTAATAGGATTTCAACCTCTGTGATAAGCTTTTCATTAGACAGTAAAGTATGGTTTGCTACTGCATTAAAGTTGAAGCTAAATAAAAAACATATGAGTGCACTATAAAAAAAACTGAATGTTTTATTTTTTATTAACATTAGTAAAATCACAGTGTTAGATGAATAAGAATCATTATTTTAACGCCATTTATAATAGAGTGTTAGTTTTTTGTTTACAATTATGAAGCATGGCTTATAATGTTCTTGAGCTTCTAAAGCTCGATAAGGGCAAATCTAGTGAAAGCTAGGTACGCAAAGTTACCGGTCTAATGGGAAACCTATGACAGCGGGACTGCCAAATTTAGATGTAGTGGGGGCTCTTCTATTTTAACAGCTTTCTGTCTGTTTCCCCGGTGAACTTTGCGTGGCTTCCTTTATCTTCCTTTATCTTCCTTTATCTTCCTTTATCTTCCTATATCATTTATAAACTCTTATATCGTTACCGCTAATTTTTCTGCAATATATTCATGTATAACTATTTCTAATAAACTCAAAGGAATAGCACCATTTTTTAATACCTGCTCATGAAATTCACGAAGATCGAACTGTTGACCTAATGCTTGTTCAGTGATCAACCTTAGCTTTTTGATTGTTAGCTCTCCAATTTTATAAGATAGGGCTCGTCCCGGCCATGATATGTACCTATCTATTTCAGTTTGAACATTATGTAAAGATAATGCAGTATTATTTGCAAGATAATTGATTGCTTCTTTTCTTGTCCATCCTTGACTATGAATTCCTGTATCAACAACAAGACGACATGCTCGCCACATTTCATAGGTTAAGCGGCCAAAGTTATGATAAGGGTTTTCATACATATTAGCTTCAACACCCAGATATTCAGAGTAAAGTCCCCAGCCTTCCCCAAAGGCTGAAATATAGGTTCTATTTCTAAACTCTGGAACATTTTGCATTTCTTTAGCGATAGATATTTGTAAATGATGTCCAGGAACTGCTTCGTGTAAAGTGAGTGCAGTTAATACATATAAAGGACGTCTGTCTAATCGGTAGGTATTAACCCAATAATTTCCTGCTTGATCATCTCGACTTGGCCCAGAATATCTACCTGTAGTATATTTAGGTGCTATATTAGCGGGTACTTCTATAATCCCATAAGGTGTTCTTGGAAGTACTTTGAATAAAGAGGGAAGCTTACCATCTATTTTTTTGGCAATATAAGAGGCTTCTTTTAATAAGTCTTTAGGTGTTTTTGCGTAAAACTGTTCATCAGTTCTTAAAAAATTGATAAATGCAGAGAAGTCTCCATTAAACTTGACTTGCTTAATGATCAACTTCATTTCGCCATGGATTCGGGCAACTTCTTCTAGCCCTTTTTGATGAATACTTTCTGCCGATATATCAAGAGTTGTATAGTGTTGTATTCTATTCTGGTAGTATTTTTTTCCATTAGGGAGAGAGTTTGCCGCTATATTGTTACGCGCATTCGGTTGATAGCGATTAACCATATAATCATAATACTTCTGATAAGAAGGCATGACTTGGTTTGTTATGACGGTTAAGGCTTCTTGTTGTAAGCTTAATTTTTTTGCTTTAGAAAAATAGACAGGCATCTTGTGAAATGGCTTGTAATATTCACTCTTACGCGCATCACTTTTAATGTAAGCAATAATAGATTGTTCGAACCCTTTTAGTACCACTTTAGGTTGCGTAATACCTTCTTTTATCCCTAAATCCATCCAAGCCATTTGTTGATCAAAATATTGAGGAAGAGCACGTAGTCGTGATAGGTAATCAATATAATCCTGCTCTGATTTTAAGCTTACCTGATTGTTTATTCTGCTAATCCACACATGAAAACCTGATTCAGCAGTTAATGGCATATAGTGTTCTTTATTAAGGTAGCTGTTTAATTGGTTTTTCAATACATAGATTAAAACAGCATGGTTTATTTGATTTTCCTTATTAAGTTGATCATTTTCTATATTTTTGACCGATTGATATATTGCTTTTAACTCTGTGTTTTGAATAGCTAGGTACTCTGGTGATAAATTTGGTAATTTACTATTACTACTACCTTTTTTAGGATTGTGAAATGGACTACTCTGTAAATGAAATTGATGGTGAATTTGGATTAACTTTTGTAATTCTATATCACTATTACTGAGGGGGAATTGCTTTGGTGTAATATTGTTGATGCTACAACTTTGAATAATAAAAAAGCAGAGAAAGATAAATAATACTTTCATTAAGTTAGTCCATACGTATTGAAAATAACGTTAAATTTAGTAGATATTTCTCTATATATACTAGAGAATAACAACTATAGGTGCCAAAGAGCATTATTATAGCGTAATTATTATAGAGGTGAATCGGTGAAGTATCACGATTCAATTAAGCAAGCGAATAAAACTCTAACACTAGCAGTTACTCAACTGAACCAGTGGCGCTTGCCAGTGAATCCTATAAATTATGCGGTTAGCTATGAATATTGTAAAAATAAGAAGCCCACATTAACAGCAAGCATTAAGCGTATGTTATTGTCTGGAAAAGATATTGATGACTTTTTTATGGAGCAATTATATAAAGAACATTTACTTGAACAAAGTAAATTTCGAGATGAAATTCTGACGGACCTATCGCAATTATTTACGCAAGTAAATTCCAACTGCCAACAATCAGCTTCTAGTGCTCAAAGCTTTATTGAACAATTAGATAATAATATTCCTGCATTAATGTCAGATAAAAAATCAGATATCAAAGCGGTTATTTCTAAGCTTCATCGTGCCTCTGCCACATTTAAAACCCAACAAGAACAACTCGTTGAACAGCTTCAATTAGCACAACTACAGACAAAAGCACTGGAAGAGGAACTAGATGAAGTTCGCCAAGAAATTTACCTAGATCCTGTGACTGGTTTATATAATAAAAAAGCTATGTCAAAGCATGTAGAGGCCTGGCTCAGTGAAGATAGTGAAAAAGGTATTGCTGCAATTGTATTAAATATTGATCATTTTAATCAATTCAATGAACGCTTCGGTGTTTTAATTGGCGATGTTATTTTATCGAAAATAGCCAAAAAAGTGGCGAGTTACGTTGATGAAAGTGGACTACCCGTACGATCAGCTAATGATGAATTTATTGTTTTGTTACCTGATATTGATCAGAGTATAGCAAATGAGATAGCTGAAAAAATAAAACAAGGGGTTGAAAAAATACGCTTTGTTAGTATTCAATCTGGCGTACGATTACCTAAAATGAGTATTTCATGCGGTACAAGTGAAATTAAACCGAAAGAATCACTCAATCACTTTATCAATAGAACGCGAAAAGTAATTCAAAGCAAAAAAAAAGTAAATAATCCCTTTTAGGCATTATCGAGTAACTCCTTTAATTGCTCTATCGTATTTTCAGAGAACACTTGAATATTGTGATCAGATAACAGTTGGCTTGTGACTCCTTGTCCTACTATTTTTTTATTAGAAAAAGAACCGTCATAAATCATCTTGCTTCCACATGAAGGCTTGATTCTTTTAGAAGAGCAAAACGAATGTTGTGTTGCTTACATAACATTAAAGCCAGTTGTGCACCTACATTAAACTGAGAACTTACATTAGTGCCAGATTGGGTGATAACTTCGTTAGTGCTTTGTTGTATCTCTGCAGGCTCTCGAGGAACAGCTAACCCTCCTGCAACTTCGGGACATATAGGTATCAATCGCTTTTGCTGCTGCCATTGCATTATCAATGGATTTTTTAGTGTTACGGCAATATTATTATAGCGAACATTTTCTCCAAGAAAACATCGACTAATAAGTATTTTATCAAGCATGGCACGTGTTACTTACAGTGAGTAAATTAAAAAAATTGTGAATATTTGATGTGCTTTGAGAATTTTGTAATTCAAGCCAACATGACTGGCTGTAACACTCAAAATTCAAAATAAACTCAGAGTCTAACCAATGAAAACGAATATTTTCTCTATCAGCACCGATAATTGTCTCTTTAATCGTAATATTTGAAACAGTGTTAAGTAGTAATTTACTCAGTGTGTTTACATCTTCTTGAACCCAATAGTTATTAAAAAGCACTGTGATTTTCTCATCAACAAGGTTAATTGCCTGTATTTTTATAGATGACATTTATATTCCCAAGATAAAAAAGATCCTTATAAATAGCAGCAAGTCGTTAAAAAATAGACACTATTCAAAAGGTAATTGTTCAATATTTGATGTTAATCATTATATTAAATTAAAAAAGCAACGACAGCACAAACTATTTTACTTATACTTGAATCAGTCAATTTAATAAAAAATAGTTCTGATAGACAAAGAGAGAGACAATTATTATGAAAAAACTTACTCTTGCAGCTGCTGCAACCGTATTAATGGCATCTCCTGCTTTCGCTGGTGATGCTGCTGCTGGTAAAGGAAAATCAATGATGTGTGCTGCATGTCATGGTTCTGCTGGTATTTCAGCTGTTCCAATGTACCCTAACCTAGCGGGTCAAAAAGAAATTTACCTTACCAAACAACTTAAAGATTTCAAATCTGGCAAACGTAATGATCCAACCATGAAAGGTATGGTTGCTTCTTTAAGTGATGCAGATATGGAAAATTTAGCTGCTTATTACGCTAGCTTAAAGTAATAAAACATCATTGATTATTAACGAGTTATCGTTAATTAAAAAGCGCCATTAGGCGCTTTTTTAGTTTTTAAGATGTTGTTTAATTAATTGCAAGAAAGGTTGTCCATATCGGGACAATTTTACATCGCCAATACCACTAATGCTTAACATTTGTTGTGGGGTTTGTGGCAGTTCACGGGCAAGTTCTGACAGCGTAGCATCATTAAAAACGATAAAGGGTGCAATATCTTCACCGTCAGCAATATCTTTACGAAGTTCTCTCAATTTAGCAAATAAAGCTTTGTCGTAACTTTTTTGCTGAGTTTTATTTTGCCAATAACTGGCTTTTTGTAAACGAGGGCTAGCTAGCATTAATGGTTCAGTTGCTTTAAGTACGCTTCTAGAAGCCGTAGTTAAACAAAGTGCCGATTGTTGTTCTATATCTTGTTGTAAGTAGCCTAAGTGAATGAGTTGACCAATAATTGCGAACCAGTAGCCGGGTGTTTTACCACTACCTATACCAAAAGTAGAAACGGTGTCATGACTTTGTTGCAATATTTTAGCTGTCTTTTCACCACGTAATACATCAATAACGTAGCTAATATCGCCTTGTTGTTCGATACGAAAAACACAAGACAATACTTTTTGAGCTGCTTCAGTAGCATCAAATTGACTCGGGGGATCTAAGCAGATGTCACAGTTTCCACATCGTTTTTCAGTGTATTCCGCAAAATAGTTTAAAACAACTTGTCGACGACAGGTTTGCGCGTCTATAAAAGCATTCATTGCTGCAAAGCGTTGTATTTCAACATTGACTCGCTGTGGATTATCGCCCTCACTTATTCGTTTTTTTATACGTGCTACATCTTTATCAGCCACGAGAAAAAGCGCTTCAGCAGGTAAGCCATCACGACCGGCTCGCCCAATTTCTTGATAGTAAGATTCTAATGTTTTAGGTGGTTCAAAGTGGATAACATAGCGAACATTTGGTTTGTTAATTCCCAAACCAAATGCGACTGTTGCAATAACAATTTGAATATTGTCTTTGGTAAAGCCTTCTTGCACTATTGCTCTAACTTCGTTTTCTAAGCCTGCATGATAGGCAGCACAGTTAACACCGCAAGCAGCTAAATATTTTGCTAATTTTTCTACTTGCCATCGGCTATTACAATAAATAATGCCAGAATCATCACCTTGCTTGCGTATGTAGCCTAATACTTGTTTTTCTCCATCATATTTCTGCGCCAAGGTAAAACGTATATTTGCTCTATCAAAGCTATCCAAATGAATATAAGGGGCATTAAGTGATAACTGCGTTAAAATATCCTTACGCGTTGTTACATCGGCAGTTGCCGTTAATGCCATCACAGGTACTTGTGGAAAGTATTGCTTGAGAACGTGTAACTGCGTGTAAGCTGGACGAAAATCATGACCCCATTGAGAAATACAATGGGCTTCATCAATAGCAAATAAACTTAAAGGGAGTTCGCTTAAATTTTGTAGAAAGTAATGATTCGTTAGGCGTTCTGGAGCAACGTATAATAGTTTGATTTCACCCTGAGATAACTTAGTAAAAATATCTCTAATAGTTTGAGAGTCTAATGAAGAGTTGATAAATGATGCTGCAATACCTTGGCGAGTTAAGCTGTCAACTTGGTCTTTCATTAATGCAATAAGTGGTGAAACGACAATGGTAATACCGGGTAATATGGTAGCAGGTAATTGGTAACATAATGACTTACCGCCACCAGTGGGCATCAATATTAAAGAGTCTCTACCATGCATTAAACTTGTTATAACTTCCATTTGTCCTGCACGGAAACAGTCATAGCCAAAATAATGCTTTAAAGTATCAAGTAACAGCGTCTTTTGATCATCAGGGGGTGTTAAAGCGGATGTAGCTGAATTCAACTTGCTTATCTTCATTAAAGTAGTAAAAGGTTATTTTACCTTAGAGTTGATGCTAACGTGATTATTTTTTAATTCTATTTAACTAAAATAGTGTTAATGTATTATTTTTGCACATCAGACCAGAGAGTAGTTAAATGAATAAAGAAGCCATGTTTAAACAATTAACTGAACATTGGAATAATAATATGCCTTTTAATCAATTGCTTGGGCTAAAAATCACCAAGTTCGATCCAAAGCAATCAGAGGTTCGATTTGAATGGCAAGATACCTTAATAGGTAATCCTACGCAAAAAATATTACATGGTGGTGTAACGGCTTCAGCTCTTGATTTAGCTGGCGGAACAGTTGCTGCTGCAAATATTGTTGAACAGTTAACGGATGTAACTCCTGAAAAACTCCAACTTAGCTTAAGTAAAATAGGCACCATTGATTTACGTACGGACTATTTACGTCCTGGTAGGGGGGAAGAATTTATTGTTACTGCACATATTATTCGAAGTGGTAGTAAAGTTGCTGTTGCACGTATGGAAATGCATAACGAAAGCGGAGAACATATAGCATTTGGCACAGGTACTTACATGGTTGGTTAGCGTTAAGCTAGAATAGTATTTTCTTATTTAAAGCGAATAAAAATTTAATGCTATCATGTGAATTTATTATAGTTATCAATACATTTTATGAACTCAAATGCACCCTCCTTACAAAAATCACCTAATCATAGTGGTATATATAATGCGATATCAGCTTATTTTATGTGGGGAATTGCGCCGTTATATTTTAAGTTATTAATAGAACTTGATGCGGGTGAAATCCTTATGCATCGTATTATTTGGTCTAGTGTTTTCATCTTTTTACTTGTGCTCTTTTCTAAAAAATGGAAGGTGTTGGTTCAATTATGTAAACAGCCTAAAATGATTGCTAAGCTTACCTTATCAGCGGTTGTGCTAGCTTTTAATTGGTTACTATTTATTTGGGCCGTAAATAATGAGCATTTACTTGATGCAAGCTTGGGCTACTTTATTAATCCACTGTTTAATGTTGTGTTAGGTATGCTTATTTTTAGTGAGCGACTACGGAGAAATCAGATAATTGCTGTAGGGCTGGCTTTCTTTGGAGTATTAGTGCAATTATTTACTCTTGGCTCTTTACCTCTTATTTCTTTAGCGTTAGCAAGCTCATTTGCAATCTATGGTGTTTTGCGAAAGAAAATGCATGTTGATTCACTTGTAGGGTTATTAATAGAATCTCTCATTATGCTGCCGTTTGCTATTATCTATTGGATATATTTTGTTGATAGCACGACTGCTAACTTTGCTGAAAACAGTAATGTACTTAATTTTACTTTAGTCATGGCAGGAGTTGTAACTACTGCACCTTTATTATGTTTTACTGCTGCCGCAAAGCGATTAACGTTATCAAGTTTAGGCTTCTTTCAATATATTGGGCCAAGCATTATGTTTTTATTGGCGACATTTTACTTTGATGAACCTTTATATATTGCCGAATTTATTACATTTGCGTTTATTTGGGCTGCGCTATTTTTGTATAGTTTTGATGCATATCGTAATATCAAAGTCAGGCGTGCTAAATCAGGTAGTTTTTGAAAAGTAAAAAGCGACCTTGTTAGATCGCTTTTTATTTAATTAGCCCAATAATAAGTTCATATATTAATGAAGCAAAAGGCCGTTAGATTAATTATAACCTATACACGCTCAATTAAAGCGGCAATACCTTGACCACCACCAATACACATAGTGATAACTGCGTATTTTCCTTGAACACGTTGTAATTCGTGGATAGCTTTAACAGTGATTAAAGCACCTGTTGCACCTATTGGATGGCCTAAAGAGATACCTGAACCGTTTGGATTTACTTTTTCCATATCCAATTCTAAATCACGACACACAGCTAATGCTTGAGAAGCAAAGGCTTCATTGACTTCCCAAACATCAATGTCATCTTTGCTAATGCCTGTTTTTTCGAGCAATTTATTCACTGCTGGCGTTGGACCAATCCCCATAATTTCTGGTGCTACACCGGCAAAAGAATAACCTACTAATTTAGCTAATGGCTTTAAACCATTCGCTTTAGCATATTCGCTATCAGCCATAACAACGATAGCGGCTGCATCATTAATACCTGAGGCGTTGCCTGCGGTAACCGAGCCATCTTTTTTAAATGCTGGACGAAGCTTTGCCATGTCAGCAATTGAGCAATCATGACGAACATGTTCATCAGTTGTATATTGAACCACGCCTTTACGAGATTTTAGCTCAACGGGAACAATTTGATCAGCAAAGCGTTCTTCTTCGATAGCACGTTGTGCTCTATTGTGTGACTCTACCGCTGCTGCATCTTGCTCTTCACGACTAATTCCCCATTTTTCAGCAACATTCTCAGCTGTAATACCCATATGAGTATCTGTAATTGGACATGTTAATGCGCCTACCATTGGGTCAACCATTTGTGTGTCACCCATTTTGCTACCAAAACGAGCTGATGGACTCCAATAAGGTGCACGTGTCATTGATTCAGCGCCACCAGCTACTGCTAAGTCGCAATCGTCAAGCAATACTAATTGTGCGGCAGAAATAATAGCTTGTAGTCCTGAGCCACATAAGCGATTAACAGTTAAAGAAGGGGTTGACTCAGGTAGACCACCTTTTAAAGCGGCAGTTCTACTCATATACATATCACGACGGTCTGTATGGACCACATTACCGATAACACAATGCCCAACGTCTTCACTATTCGCACCTGAACGCTTAACTGCTTCTGCTACTAATTGACCAGCGAGATCTGTTGGTGCTACTCCTTTTAAAGAGCCTCCAAAATCGGCAATTGCAGTACGTACACCACTTAAAAATACAACTTCACGTTTTGACATATTATCTTCCATTTTAGTTTTATTGACTTAAGTTTAGGGTTGTTCTTATTTAAATTAGCACTCGAAGGCAAACAGATAAGGTATGTTTCTGGCTACTTTAAAATCAAATTATGTTCACATATTAAACTGTATTGCAAGGTGCGTATTTTCTGCTTTTCTTAAGTTTAATCCTGTTTTGATTGTTTAATAACCAGTTTTTTATTGGCAATATTGCCAAAATATTTGCCAACCGTATTCATTTTTTATAAATAACTCATTGGCAAGCGTTAAAGGATTATGAAAATCAAAGGGCATGTTTTTTGTTCAATAACTCACTTGAGTATTATTTTAAAAAGAAATAAAATCGTATTTCAATTATGGACTTATCTAAAACTTCATCAGAGCAATTAAATCATGCATAAAGCAAGTACACCTGTTCAACATCAGCAGTTATGCACGGTAACTTTATTAGGGAATTTAGTTGTTAGGCCTGATATTCGATATAGAGCTAATCCTGTTTCGGCGGTTACTGAAATTATTTTGGCAACTACGACTAAATGGTTAGATAAAAAGAGTAATCAGTACAAAGAATGGACAAGCTATCACCCTGTAAAAGTTGAAGGTGAGTTAGTTGAGCAAGGATTATTGACAGCAGAAAAGGGCGACATTATTTTGGTGCAAGGTTATTTGAGTAATATTAAGCCAAATAACGCAGAGAATAGCGCGGAGATACAAAGTCACCCTGGGATAGTTCATGCTAGTCACATTCAAAAATTCAAGAAAGGTTATACTCAAACATTAAATCAAATTAACTGTACCGTTCAAATAGCATCAATTCCCCAGTTAATTAAAACACAAAATAATAAGAGTTTAGCGCAAGTGAAAGTTACGATTAATCAACGTATTTATTCTATTGAGAAACAGTGTTGGCAAAATGTCCTGATAGAGCGTGAATTACATGTATGGGGAAAACAAGCTGAATATACAGCTGAACACGCTCAAATTGGAGATAGTGTTATGGTTGAAGGTAAACTTAATTATTTAACTTCGGCAAATAAGGCGCAAATTATTGACGCTAAAACATTACATTGGTTTAAAAGTTAAAAAATTTGCTTGAGAGTGATGCTTTAATATGGAAAATCGCTAATTTAATATTTAAGGTTAGTGCTAGAACAAAATAAGCATGGCATGCGATTGTTGTCGATTATAAGGAGAATATTATCATTCAAATAGATTCAACCAATAATGGCATTTTTATAATGCTGTTAATCTTCGTAATAGTCGGCATTCTTTATTACTTGCTGAAACGTAATCAATACTTAGTTAGAAAGATCATGAGAACGCAATATGTTTCTTTAGAGCTGAATGATAATGATCTACAGGTATCTTTGTTCCACAGGCATCAAAAAGATGCCGATAAGGTTATTAGTGTTACTGATATTGTTAAGAGTGAAATAAGGCTTAATGACAGCCCTATTAATGTAATTAATACCGACACTGAACATGGTTTTAATGAGAATATTGAACAAGAACTATATACAGCTTTTGCTAATGAAAAAATAAATAAAATGGTTGATGATAAAGTTCGACGAATCAGCTTATTACTTACCGATAAGAATAAAAGTTGCTATACGATATGTTTATATTTACGTAAAGGTGACAGCCGTATGACTAAAAAGTCTTACTCTACGGTTATTGATGAATTGATAGAATACTGTTGGCTTCTTGGCGAAACAATTAATACTGATAACACTGAAAAAAGAAGAGTTAAGCAGTCTGTACTCTCACTACAAAAGCAAGAATATATAAAAACAAAGGAATATTCTGAAGCATCGCTAGGCAAGCAACCTGAAACATCTATCCCATTAAATACAGAAGATAAACATTTCAAAAGTACAGATAATTCAGATAGTGCAGGCCAAGATAATAGCGATGAATTTGATCAACTAGATGAAAATAATGCAATTGATACTAATTTAGTTGATGGGTTAGAAAAGCTAGTTAACCTGAAGCAACAAGGCTATTTAACAATTGAGGAATTTTCAAAAGCTAAAGAAACCTTATTAAACACTCTTTATGAAAAATAAGGGGAAGTAGCAACTGTGTATATAGGAAGAAAATAGTGGAATAGAAGGGGGTTAAATTCGCTACTCGATTGAGTAACCCCCCTTTTTATTGAGATGTAATTATTTCAATGTTAATAAGTGCTGAATCAGATTTTGATAATCTTGTTCAAAATTGTTTCTATCTAATGCATTGGTATTTATACGATATTTACCATTAACAATCATAGTTGGTACACCTGTTAAAGCGCCTTTTTTAGCCATAATATCTTGATTCTTTTTCATGGATTTAGCTTTACTATTTACACTAAAACTTTTCATCAATTTATCAAATTTATCGCCATCAGCACCATTTAAAACAAAGATATTACGAATGTCTCTTTCAGACGTAACAACAGCTCGCTGTACTTGAATATAATTAAAAACAGCACCGATTAATTTACTTTCCATGCCTAGCTGCTCAGCAACAACAACTGATTTAGTTAGCATGGCTTGAACTTTAGGTGAAGCTGCACGAAGAAAATCTACGTGATTACGTTCAAACTTTACACCGTCAGGTAAGTTCTTTTTAACTTCCTCCATAAAAGGTTCGAAGCGTAAACAGTGTGGGCAATAAAATGAAAAATACTCTCGTACTTCAGCTTTTTTTGAAACTGTTTCATTGACTTTAGTGTATTGCTCGCCTTCAGAGTACTTTTCTGCGCAAGCACTGATTGATAAAGTCAGAAGTGGCATTAACAATACCATAAAAAATCGTTGCATTTTCTTCATTCTAATTGTCCTAAGTGATTATTTTTAGCTTAATGTATGACACAAAGCACCTGTAGGCTGGAGTTCATGCTAACAAAGTATTATATGGGTAGTAAACTTAAAGGCTGTTGTTGCAAGGCAAACATTTGTTCTTTTAACATTAGTATTTGCTCCTCCCAGTATTTTTCTGTATTGAACCAAGGAAAATTATGAGGGAAAGCTGGATCTTGCCAGCGCTTACACAACCACGCCATATAGTTAACTACGCGCATAGTTCGTAATGATTCTATCAAAAGAAGCTGCTTAGATTCAAATGAAAAGAACTCCTCATAGCCCATCAGTAGGGTATCAATTTGTAACAATTGTTGTTGTCTATCACCTGAAAGCATCATCCATAAGTCTTGAATGGCAGGTCCTGTACGACAATCATCCAAATCAACAAAATGAGGCCCTTCATCTCGCCATAAAATATTACCTGCATGACAATCACCGTGTAAGCGAATTTGCTGTTCAGGTTGATATTGTTCAGCTGCTATTTTAATGACTTGATCTAAAACAGTGAAAAAGGGGACTCGTAAAGTCTGGGGAATAAAGCCGCTCTCACTAATAATCTCTCGTGCTTGATAAAGCATTTCATCAACATTAAAGCTAGGTCTATGCTGAAAAGATTTGAGAGAAGATACGGCATGAATGCGACCAATAAAACGTCCCATCCATTCAAGCTGATCTAAATTATCCACTTCGAATATTCTGCCACCACGACATGGAAAAACAGCAAAATGATAATCTTGATGTTCAAATAAACTTTGACCATTTCTTTTTAATGGAGCAACAATGGGAAGTTCGCGTTCATCAAGTTCAAAGGAAAAATCATGTTCTTCCTTTATTTGCGCTAGCTTCCAACGCTGTGGACGATAAAACTTAGTGACATATTTAGTCAAATTTTCGTCATGAAATTGATAAACTCGATTTTCATAACTATTTAGCGGTAGTAAACCGCTATCAACATTAAAACCAACGCTTTCTAAGCCATCAATAATAGTATCTGGTGATAACGATTTAAAATCAAATTGTGCCATAAATCTTACTTAACGCTTATTGAAAAAACGACTTTCATGTTCAATACTGATTTCATCATCGGCTGAAACTTGTTCAACATTAAAAGTGATATCAGTCATGTAGCCTTTGAGTCCATAGGGGTCAACAGAAATACTAATTGGCAAAGTATAAACCGTTGCAGCCTTAACAAAAATTTCTTGTTTTCCGTGCCACTTAGGATTATCAAGACCTTTTACTGATAGTTTATAAGTATTGTCTGTTTGTGACATATTGAGAATTTTTAAAGTGAATACATTTTCAATATCACCGTTAAAGTTTTCTTTTGCTAACTCTGTTCTGTCACGAATAATATCCAATGATAGAGGCACACGATTAACAATTTCTAATACTAACATCGTGCTCATTATCATTAATACGACAGCATAGCCTATCAACTTTGAACGGACTAAGTGAACTTTTTTACCTTCAAGTTCGTGTTCGGTTGTATAACGAATTAAGCCTTGATCGTACTTCATTCTTGTCATAACGCTAGAACAAGCATCAACACAAGAACCACAGTTAATACACTCGTATTGTAAGCCGTTTCTAATATCTATACCGGTAGGGCATACTTCAACACATAAATTACAGTCAATACAGTCACCCAAGTTCATTGCTTTATGATCTTGTTTACGACCACGTGCACCACGGTTTTCACCTCTGTCAGTATCATAAGCAACCGTTAATGTATCTTTATCAAACATGGCTGATTGGAAACGTGCATAAGGACACATATGTAAACAGACTACTTCTCGCATCCAACCAGCATTACCGTAAGTAGCAAATGTAAAGAAGGCTAAAATTATTGCCATCGTTACTGTCGTATTTAATGTCAGAATGTTGATGAATAATTCATTCATCGGAGAAAAGTAACCTGCAAAAGTCATCGCAGTGAATAAGGAAAAAAGTAACCAACTTGTATGTTTAAGGGTTTTTTTCCATAACTTATTGCCATTCATTTTTTGCTTGTCGAGCTTTTTACGCTGATTAGCTGAGCCTTCAATCTTTTCTTCAAACCAGATAAAAATAAATGTCCAAACTGTTTGCGGACACATGTATCCACACCAGACTCGACCTAAGAAAGTTGTTACGAAAAATAGTAAAAAGGCACCGAATATAAATATCCATGCGAGTAATGTTAGATCTTGTGGCCATAAAGTTAAGTTCCACAAAGTAAAACGTTGTTCGCTAATATCAAACAAAACTGCTTGATGGCCGTTATACTGTAACCAAGGAATAATGGCAAAAAATGCGAAATAAACTAAATTCATTCGCTGCCTTAATTTTTGAAAAAAACCAGTGTTCTTTCGTACATATATTTGATCGCCGGGCTTATAGCGCTCGCGGCTATTTTTTGCAGGATGTATTTTTACATTCTTAACAGGTATTTTAACTTCACTTTTTGGTGGTGTTTTATTTTCGTTAGCGCTCACGATTAATCCTTAAAAAACAAAAGATGCTAAATAGTATTAAAAATTTATTATATTATTGTCACTAGGTATAATAACATAAATTAGAGCATACTAATATAAGGTATACGAGGTCTCATGAAAAATTTATTGATTTTAATCATTGCTAGTGCATTGTTTTTACATTTTTATCCTCAACCTGAGGTAACTGAATTTTATGAAAATAAGAAAAAGATGCTGCTAGATAGTTTTGCAGAGTTTAGTGAAACTAAAGTTCGCTTAAAATCAGATAAAATATTGGTTGATTTAAAGCCGAAACTAGAACAGTTTTCTGTAGAAGAAGTGGAATATTTAAAAAAAATAACCCTTTCTAAAACCAGTGTTAGTGAGTTTTATGAAGAGTACTGTAAGAACAAAAAGCGCAGTATTATTTTTCATTCAACAAATCAAACAGAAGTATGTAAGCAAATAAGCCAATATGAATCAATGCTATAAAGATTAATTTCTTTATTTTTAATCTGTTTTGCCTATTAGAATGATAGATTTAAATCATTTTAAATGTTTGGAGTGTTAAAGGATAATTACTTCATAGCAGTTAAACAATCCCCGTAACTTTTATAGATTAAGGAAATAATATGTCTACAAGTAATAATCAATTTGAGAATAAAGAAGGCCAGAAAGTACCCGTAGTAACATTCCCTATTCGTGTTAATGACGATTGGAATAGTCGTGACACTCAAGAGATCTTTGCAGGGAAAACAGTCGTAGTATTTTCTTTACCGGGTGCTTTCACTCCGACTTGTTCATCATCACATTTACCTCGTTATAATGAACTTGCAGGTAAGCTTGCCGCAAATGGCGTTGATGAAATTTTATGTGTTTCGGTTAATGATACTTTTGTTATGAATGCATGGGCAAAAGACCAAGCAGCCGAAAATATTAGTTTTATTCCTGATGGCAATGGTGACTTCACTGATGGGATGGGTTTATTGGTTGATAAAAGTGAGATAGGTTTTGGTAAACGTAGCTGGCGCTATTCAATGTTGGTAAAAGATGGTGTGATTGAAAAAATGTTTATCGAACCTGATTTGCCGGGCGACCCGTTTGAAGTTTCTGATGCAGATACTATGTTGCAATACATTAATCCTGAAGCTGTGCAATCAGTTCAAGTTAGCTTATTTTCTAAACCTGGCTGTCCACATTGTGCTAGAGCTAAAGATTTACTTGCTCAACAAGGCCTACAATACGAAGAGCTAACATTAGGTGATGAAATCAGTATTTCAGCCATGAGAGCTATTACTAATGCTGATACGGTTCCACAAATCTTTATTGGTGGAAAGCATATCGGTGGCGCTGATGATTTAGCTAACTACTTCGCATAAAAAAAATAAATTTTTTAAATTTATTACGAGCACCTTCCTTCTTAACTTTTATTGAAGGATGGTGCTTTTTTATTAAAAGTACGGCAGAGGGTTTAAGTATAACTTCACTTTATTTTGTAAATACTCTCAGTTGAATATGTCATTACTAGGGGTCTTCAACAGAGTGAATGATAAAAGATCAACAGACCCTCGTTAATTTAATTGTTATAATCCAAAGATTCTTTACTTATATAGAACTATTTTATGGACAATCAACCTTATAACCCACTACACGGTGTTACTTCTGTCTCTTATACACATCTGACGCTGCCGACGAAGAGGATAGTGTAGATCT
>OJGT01000074.1_pt1 | contig 22306 bp, 24 predicted proteins | sample 1595031 | NCBI WGS metagenome assembly OJGT01 (sample SAMN05416857, study PRJEB24817) | seawater metagenome | isolation source: Sea water | place: Canada:Atlantic | collected 2013-11 | reverse complement strand
AGATCTACACTATCCTCTTCGTCGGCAGCGTCAGATGTGTATAAGAGACAGATAAAAAACAAGATGGTTTAATAACCTTTGCAGATGCCTGCACATGGGCAGATGCTATCAAGCGATTAAAAAAATTCAAACCCTATCAAAGCTGGCATTATATGAATGTGCCTCGTAATCACACCAATATAACTCCTAATGACTGCACTAATAATTGCTTACCTCAGGCAATTATAAAACATCAAAAAGAATTGGCTAAAGCTAAGCACAAAGTAAACTGGACACAAGCACAAGCGCTCTTTTTTTTAGGTCATTGGTTAGGTGATATTCATCAACCTTTACATGTTAGCTTTGCTGACGATTTAGGCGGAAACAATATAAAATTTACTCACTTAACCACTAAATGTAAAAATTTACATTGGTATTGGGATGAATGTATTTTATACAAGGGAAAAAAATCCAAAAAGAAATGGTTAGCACTTTTAAACCAACAATGGCAACAAAGTACCCAACCCAAATGGCGACAAGAACAGGTTTGGCAATGGGCTGATGAATCTTTCCAATTAGTAAAGAGCAGCAGCTTAAATTATTGCCAAATGAACAATCAAGGTAGCTGTAAAAAATTGCGCGGTAAAATAAAACTGCCTAATAATTATTTACTTCAGCATCAAACAATTATAGAGCAGAGGTTATTATTCGCTGCGCAACGTTTAACTAAAATATTAGCCGCATCGCTATAGCTTTTAAACTTTACTTATCATGATAGAAGCTTGTTTTTTACTTCAATCCATTGCGACATATATTTAGTACTTTTATGGTGATGATGGTTTAGCATGGCGCCAATAAAATTATCTTGTCGATGTTGTTCCAAATTAGTTAATAACTCATCCATACGATTTGATAAAATCTCAAAATGTTTAACTTGCTCAAATAGTTCTTCTGCATTTGCTGAGCCCAAATCACTTGCCGTCTGCCAACTCTCTGCTTGTTGGTATAATTCAACCGCTGCATCAGCTATTGTTTGGGCATCGTTAGCTACAATCCCCGGCCATGCTAATTGAGTTTCCATACCTTCAATACCAATATCAGTAGTGACTGAAGGCGTACCGCATAGCATAGCTTCAGCAAGTTTACCTTTAATACCTGCACCAAAGCGCAAAGGCGCTAAACACACTCTCGCTGATTGCATTGCACCGACTGCATCATCAACCCACCCCTTAACTAAAAAGCCTGACTTTGGATCATTTAAATCAGTAGCTTTAGGCGGCGGATAAGCCCCACATATTAACATTTCTGCTGTTGGCAATTGCTTACGAATGAGTGGCCAAATTTGTTGTTTCAACCATAATACACAATCCCAATTAGGAGGATGACGGAAGTTTCCAATAGAAATAAACCCCTGTCGCTGAGAGTACGTTGGATTATTTAGTTGGCGTTGTACATCATTAAAAACAAAAGGTAAATAATGCAACAAGTTGGCGTCAACGTTGAATAAATCTTTCAATAGAGCGATTTCTACTGGCGAAATCATTAATGTAAGATCACAACGAAAAATAGCGGCGATCTCTCTTTTAGCCATATCAGAAGCCAATAAATCTGCATTTGTCATGAGTTGATTTTTTTTATAGGCATCGTGCCTAGCATTACGTAAGCAAAACAAATCTTCAGTATCTAAAATTCTTAATGCTTGCGGGCACGTTTCACTAACACGCCAACCGAATTGCTCCTCCATCATAAACCGGTCAAACATCACTACATCAGGCTGTAACTCATCAATGAAAATATCAAAGCTCGAACAATTTAACTTAATATCTGCACAATTGATGTCAGATTGAGTTAAATCAGCCATATGCTCTGTTCGCTGAGCAGTACAAGCAAAGGTAATGTCATAGTTTTGTAGCTTAAAGAATTCAATTAATTGCAGCATACGACTTCCCGCAGCCGAAGAATTAGGCTCAGGCCAAACCCAGCCAATAATTAAAAGTTTTTTCATACCCATGCACCAAAAGAATTTTATTAAAAGAAAAGCCACCGACAATACCTTGCCGATGGCTTTATAACACAAAACGTTACCAGTAATTAATTATTAATAACTTATGCTTAGTTATTTACAAAAACTACTCACCTACTTGAGGAGCGGCTTCAGCTTTTTGAATTTCTAACAATTCAATCTCAAACTGTAACACTGAATTACCAGGGATACGTGGCGGATTACCATTTGGTCCATAGGCTAAATCAGAAGGAATAGTAAACTTATACTTTGAGCCAACAGACATAAGTTGTACGCCTTCAGTCCAGCCTCTAATCACACGATTTAAAGGGAACACAGCCGGCTCTCCACGATCATATGAACTATCAAATGTATCACCGTTTAAGAAAGTACCTTTATAATGTACTTTTACCGTATCTGTAGCAGCAGGCTTTTCACCCTCACCTTCAGTGATTACAGTATATTGAATACCTGAGTCAGTTACTTGTACGCCTTCTTTTTTAGCGTTTTCTTCAAGGAACTTAATACCAGTATCTAAACTTGCTTTAGCTTCTTCTACAGCCATTTGCTGCTGTTTCGCTTTCATAGTTTGTTCTAAATTTGTCAATAATGCTTGAATCTCTTCTTTTTCAATCACTGACTTATCATTAATGCTATCAATAAAACCACGGACGATTATTTCTTTATCAAGTGCTAAACCTAATTTATCATGCTCATCTAAATTGCGTTGCATGTAACTACCAATAGAAGCACCTAAGCCATAAGCTTGTTTTTGTATTGTTGTTTCTAGTACTAGGGCTTTTTCTTTTTTAGCACCTTCTGAACAACCAGCCACAGCTAATAAAGCAACAGCAACTAAAGTGGGTTTAAATAATTTCATTTATTTCTCCGTTAAAACATCACAATTGGAGACTTCCCCAATCCATTCATCATTTTAGCCAAACTAAAATAAAGCTAAACAATTTAAAAAAACGCCTTATACTAACGAGAAATGATAAAATAAAAAAGTACTAATATGTTGCTTAATTTTTCAAGACGCAAAAAGAGCTTATTAACAGTAATTAAATTGTCAATGACATTATTACTATCAAGTATTTTTTTGCTTGCATGTAGCCCTTCAAGTGATAAGCCTATTCAAAGATCCCAACATGCAATCGATGGTAGCTACGCAGGAAATATTTCAAATGATGGCAAATGGAGTGTCATTTCGTCTATTCATCACGGCATAAGTGTCTGGAATTTAGAAAAGAATGCATTAACCTATCAGTGGTCTCAAACGCAAGATAGTAGTGACAACTTAGTATTAGCTATTGATATCAGTGATAACAACAGTCACGCACTCACCGCTAGTAGAGAAAACTTCTCTCTATGGAATATGAATACTGGTCAGTCCGAAGGTTACTGGAAGGTGCGTGAATCAAATATTCGAGATATTGCCATTAGCAATAATGGTAACTACTTACTTATTGGTAAAGGAAATGGCGTGGTTGTTCATGTTTCTGTCGATACGGGTAGACGCTTAGAGTTTTTAGGTCATAAAGAAAAAATAAACACTGTTGATATGATGCCAAATGGCAGAGTAGCAATGTCAGGTGGCAATGACTTTATCGCTTATGTTTGGGACACTAAAACAGGGCAAGTGATTTATCAATTCAACCACACAAGCCGCGTATCACAGGTTGCATTAGACAGCAAAGGACGCTTTGCCTTTTCAGCAGATAGCATGAAATCTGCTTATATATGGAATTTAAAAACAGGTGAGTTAATTAGCAAATTAAAGGGCACTAAACGTCACGAAGTCTTTAGCTCTGTAAGTTTTTCTCCCGATGGCAAAACCTTAGTAACAGGTGCTGCAAGCAGCAAGGTCAGTGTATGGAATATAGCTAGTGGTGAGCGCACAGCAAGTTGGCATGTAACACCAAAAGAAGCAAATAGACCCACAGGAGCCGTTGTTTATAGCCTTGCATTTAGGGATAATAGCACCCTGATAACAGAGAGTTCTTCTGGATATGCTGAGCTTTGGCATATTCCCCAAGTAAATTAAATAACCATAATAGATCGAAATAAATGACAAACGATAATCACAAAGAAGAAATAGATAAACTAGAAGAGCGCATCAATGCACTAGAGTCTCGTAATATTTTCCAGGATGATGTAATTGAGCAGCTCAGTGAAGAGTTAGCGGTACATCAAACACAACTTACTGAACTTAAAGAGCAGATTCAATTAGTTGCAAATCGTTTAAAAGACGCAGGCAGTTTATCATCCGATAAAGAAGAAATTGAGCCTCCGCCGCCGCATTATTAGAGCTGAACAATAACGGCTAAGTTCGGTGTGTCTTATACACTGGCTATTATCAATAGTAATGAAACCTCTCAAATAGTTATTTTTTGAGAGAAAGAAACAAAGCACATCGCAACTTGACCAAGTCGTATGATTAGGTCAAGTTCAACTATATTAACAATTGTTTATATTTTTAAGGTTTGAATACCCCAATAACCTGCTCATGTTGACGTACTACTTCTTCAACTTGGGGCTCACTCTGTGTCATTTGCTCACCACAATTAACACAAGTAACTTTCTCTACTTCATCTTCTTTGGTTAACGCCATCGTATCCTGCGCCTTACATTTAGGACATACAGCACCCGAGATAAATCTTCTTTTACTCTTAATATTCACAGCAACGTTCTCAAAAGGGAAAATAAATACAATTTAAACTATTTTACCTTGAACTATCCCCTAAGGAAAAGCGACAATAGTCTCGAATTACATTATTTTTAGGACAATTTCTTGATCACTGCAACCGATTTAAATTTAGATAGAGGCGCCAAAAACCTGATTACGGCGTCAAATTTCACTATACATCCCAATCATAAAGTAGGTTTAGTGGGTAGTAACGGTTGTGGTAAATCATCACTTTTTGCAGCTTTCTTAGGTGAATTATCGCCTGATGCAGGAAATTTGAGCATGCCAAGTAGCTGGGCGATAGCGACAGTAAAACAAGAAACACCTTCGCTTGAACAATCAGCACTTGATTATGTAATGGATGGTGATAAAGAATTTCGTCAATTAGAACAGCAATTAGAACAAGCTCGCATAAAAGAAGATGGTAATCTAGAAGCCATCTTAATTAATAAAATAGACACCATTAACGGTTACAGTTTACCAGCGCGTGCTGGTGAGTTATTACACGGCTTAGGCTTTTTACAAGAGCAACTCGTTAATCCCGTAAAAGATTTCTCCGGTGGTTGGCGCATGCGTCTAAACTTAGCGCAAGCATTAATCAGCCGTGCAGATTTGTTATTACTTGATGAGCCAACCAACCATTTAGATTTAGATGCCGTAATATGGCTACAACGTTGGTTAAAACGCTTTACTGGCACATTAGTTCTGATCTCTCATGACAGAGATTTTCTTGATACCGTTATTGGGCAAATTCTGCATATTGAACATAAACGCGCTAAACTTTATAGCGGTAATTACACGGCTTTTGAACGACAACGACGTGAGCATTTGGCACAACAAGATGCTCAATATCAAAAACAACAAAAAGAAGCAGCACATTTAACCGCCTTTGTAGACCGATTTAGAGCAAAAGCAAGTAAAGCAAAGCAAGCACAAAGCCGTTTAAAACGTTTAGAGAAGTTGCCCGATCTTGCACCTTCACATGTTGATAGCCAGTTTACTTTTAGTTTTGAAGAGCCAGAAAGCCTGCCTTATCCGTTATTATCATTAACAGAAAGTCAATGTGGCTATGACTCAAAAACTATCATCCTTAATGAAGTGGGATTAACCTTAGTTCCCGGCAGTCGCATTGGCTTATTAGGGCGAAATGGCGCGGGTAAATCAACGCTAATAAAGTCTTTAGCAGGCGAGATATCACTATTAAATGGCGAGCGTTATTGTGCTCAAGAACTTAAAATTGGCTACTTCTCACAGCATCAATTAGAACAATTACACAGTGGTTCAAGTCCTGTTGATCATATTATTCGTGCAAAACCTTCATTAGGCGAACCCCAAGCGAGAAGTTTTTTAGGTAAATTTGGTTTTAGCGGTGATCAAGCATTAGAATCAGTTAACACCATGTCCGGTGGAGAAAAAGCACGTTTAGTATTAGCGTTAATTGTTTTAGAAAAACCTCAGCTATTACTATTAGATGAGCCAACCAACCATTTAGATCTTGAAATGCGCCAAGCCCTAGTGATGGCATTGCAAGATTTTGGCGGTGCAATTATCTTAATTGCCCATGATAGATTTTTATTAGAATCATGTGTTGATGAATTCTACCTAGTTGCCAATGGGCAAGTAAGCGACTTTAGTGGTGATATTGATGATTACCAGCAATGGCTTAATGAAGACAAAAAACAAGCAGTTAATAGTAACAAAGTTGTCATAGATAAAGGCATAGACAAAAAACAATTACGTCAACAGCAAGCTGAACTACGAAAAAAATCAGCTCCTTTACGTAAGGAAGCTGACAAGTTAGAAAAGAAAATTAATCAATGGCAAGATCAGTTAGCAGATGTTGAAGCACTTCTTAGCGATAGTGATATTTACCAAGCAGAACGTAAAAGTGAGCTAACAGTACAATTAAAATTACAAGCAACTTTAAAGGGTGATATAGAAGAAAATGAAATGCTATGGTTAGAATTGGCTGAACAAATTGAAGAAATCCAAACGCCATAAATTGGCGTTTTAAGCTACACTGTATTTAATACATTTATGAACCAATATTGATTCATTAAACAAAAAGAGCACATAATGCCAACTAAAATATTCCCATTACTTTTTTTATTTTTAAGCTGTTTTTCTACACTAAGTAAAGGCAATGATCTGGAACAGGGCATTTACGAGTTAAATCGCGGTGAATTTCATGCTGCCCTAGAGCAATTTCGCCCTTTAGTGTTCGAAGGTTATGCACCTGCACAATATCAAATGGCAACTATGTATCAACATGGATTTGGCGTACCTAAAGATGGGATGAAAGCGTTAAATTTATTCGAGCTAGCCGCTGCACAAAATTATTCAGATGCTCAGTTTGAATTAGCATTAATTTACAGTGAAGGTAAATTAGTACCTCAAGATCTTAAAAAAGCTTACCAGTTAACATACAAAGCCGCTAAAAAGGGACTAGCCAGTGCCCAGTTTAATTTAGCCGTTATGTTTGCCAATGGCACGGGCGTAAAACAGAATTATTTTAAAGCCTCTCGCTGGTATCAACAAGCTGCAAATCAAAATTATGCTCTGGCTCAATACAACCTAGCGTTGTTATACAGTGAAGGAAAAGGTATTGAAAAGAGTGTTGAGATGTCACTAGTGTGGAATACTATAGCCTCTTGGAACAGTTACCCACCTGCCGATAAAAGCCGACTATTTGATGAACGATTACTATCAAAAGTGAAAAAAGAAAGTGCTATTGAAAAAGCTAACCAACTTTATAGAAAGATCACAGAACAATTAAAATTAAAAGCCGAAATGGCTAAGAAAAGAGATTTATATTGATCTAAATCACGTAATGGCTTCCATTAGTTTCTTATAATATAACCAATAAAGAAACACAAGGAGCCTCTCATGGACTTAATGAAAATGTTAACTAATGATCCCGTAGTAATGTTTGCCTTTGGTGGCATGGTTATTATGCTAGGTATATGTGCATACTATGTTTACTATTTTATGAAAAACATCAATGAAGACAAAAAGTAATAAGCAAAGCTAATTATTTTTAATCAATTTGATTGCCTTTACTATACTAAGATTACGTTATTTCGAATAACTGTAACTACCTAGTATAGTAAAAGGTGAATTATCGTTTTTAACACCAAGTTATATAACGCACTACACAGTGTGCCCCACTTATCTTGAACACCCCAATGTGTATAGCCTAATCAAGCAATCTATCATACAATCCTGCTTTACTATTTTTTCATTATTATAAAAACAAGCACTGTACGCTCGTTATTCGATAACAAAAGCCAAAACAACTACCTTGCGTCAATTTAATCAATTGCAATAAATATGCTTACATCAAGCAGTTAGCTACCATTATAAGAAGTAACAATGATAATTCCGCTAGAACAGATAAATAAAGACACATTAACCGCCATCATTGAAGACTTTATTTTACGAGAAGGGACTGATTATGGAGAGATAGATGCGAGTAAAGAAGATAAAGTCGCACAAGTAAAAATGCAATTGCAACAAGGCAGCGCGGTAATAGTCTATTCAGAACTTCATGAAAGCATAAATATTTTACCGCGAGATCAATTCAATAACGAAGACACAGAACAGTATTAATAAACTTTTCGATGTGCTTTAATGACGTTCTGCCACTGGATATTTTTATTTCCTAGGCTGAGAAAATCAGGATTCAGCAAACTCTCTCTCTTATTATAAGATAGTGGATTAAATTCACTATCGATTATGCTACCACCAGCTTGCTCTAATATACATTGACTGGCCCCTGTATCCCATTCGCCAGTTACACCAACTCGCAAATAGCAGTCAGCACCACCCTCAGCAATTAAACAATTTTTCAGTGAGCAGCTACCTAAGGCAATATAATCGTAGTCATAATCATCATTTAAATACTGACCCATTAAGTCAAGCTGCTGTCTTCTACTTATGGCGACTTTAATGCGACGTTTTTCTTGATAATCAGCCACATATATTTGGTGACTTGATTGGCTAGTTTGTTGTTGTGTTAAGCCGGGAGCACTGCACTCTTTAAAAGCGCCTAAACCCGTTTGAGCATAATAGGTTAAGTGATGATCAGGTGCATGAATAACCCCGATACTAGGCCAACCATTTTCAATTAATGCTATATTTACAGCAAAATCACCACTGCCAATAATAAATTCACCAGTGCCATCGATAGGATCAAGAAGCCAGTACTTAGACCAATTCTGACGTTTTGCTAAGGGAAGCGCACCAACTTCTTCAGAAATAATAGGAATATCAGGTGTTAGTGTTCTGAGTTGATCCATTAAAATATCATTGGCAGCAATATCTGCACTCGTGACAGGGCTTTCATCTTCTTTAAGTTCTGCAGTGAAGCTCTTATCACGATAATATTTCATCACCTCAACGCCTGCTTTTTTAGCACTATCAAGGGCAATATTTAATAATCTTTCATCACTCATGCTTTATCCTAATTTTGGTGGGAAAAGATGATCCATCATCAACATTAATGCAGCGATACTGCGTGCTTCTGTAAAATCATGTTGTTGTAGTAATTCTTTATAATCTTTAACTGCCCAAGGTATTACTTCAAGCGGTTCAGGTTCATCACCTTCTAATTCTGCGGTAAATAAATCTCTGGCGATAAAAATGTCCATTTTGGCATTAAAAAAGGCTGGTGCCATCATTACTTGAGAAAGAGGTACTAGCGTATCACTGCCATATGAAATTTCTTCTTTTAACTCTCTATTAGCTGCTTGCTCAGGGCTTTCACCCGGATCAATCAACCCTTTTGGAAAGCCAAGTTCATAGCTATGTGTACCAGCACAATACTCACGAACTAACAAAAAAGTTTCGTTATCTAGCATAGGTACTATCATCACAGCACCGCTTCCTGAGCCAAGCATTCGCTCATATTGACGTTGCTCGCCATTGCTAAAGGTTAAATCCAGTTGCTCAATCGTAAATAAGCCACTTTTAGCGACTTGTTGTTGAGCATTGATTTTAGGTAATTGGTTTTTCCCTGCCATAAGCTTTCAAGATTAATTATTAATTCAATTGATTATAGTTATAATGACACGATAAACATCAATTATGGAACCTCTAAATGCTCAATTGGTCAGAAATTTCTACTGTTTTACTCGATATGGATGGAACAATATTAGATTTACACTTTGATACTCACTTTTGGCTGGAGCATTTTCCGGTCCGTTATAGTGAAAAACATGGCATCAGTGTAGAAGAAGCAAAGAAAAAGCTTATTAATCATTATCAAGAGCTTACAGGAACTCTTGAGTGGTATTGTTTAGATTACTGGACTGAGTTTACCCAAATGTCTATTCCGTTAATGAAGCGTGAAATCCAGCATTTGATCCAATTACGTGAAGATGCCGATGAATTTTTAACAGCATTAAAACAAAGTGGTCGCGAAGTTATCCTAGTAACCAACGCTCACCCTGACGCATTATCATTAAAAATTGAACGCACACAATTAGATAAATATTTTGATGTTCTTTATTCAACCCATGAATTTGGCGTGGTAAAAGAATCGCAACTTCTTTGGCAAAAGCTGCAAGCTAAGCAAGGGTTTGATCTTAATAAAACGTTATTTGTAGACGACAGTTTACCGGTTTTACAGTCCGCAAAAAAATATGGTATTAAACATATTTTAGCCGTAGAAAATCCTGATAGTAAAAAACCAGCAAATACTATTCCTGACTTTACTTCTATTTCAGACTTTCGACAATTAACGCAAGATATTTTAGCAAATCCAATAACGTAACTTAGTAAGATTCATAAAGACTAACTAGAAAGATAATCGATAGCGCCCTTGGTTATCTTTTCGTCCCAAAAATGGCAAAGCACTATTAAGCTCTGTTGGAAATTGGGCTCCAGGCTTTAAAAATCCACTTCCTGAAATTCGACCATTTCGCACATAAGTATTAAACGTTAACCCTAACTTATTCTCTGGTGATAAAAGTAAGGCTAGAACACCTTTATCGCAAGATATTTTGCCATCTAACTTATTAAGTTTAATATTTTGGTCTAAAGCTACAACCCCTGCTTTAGACCAAGTAATAACACCATTTGCCGCTATACATTTATTTTGATTGAGTAAATCCATCGCTGCATGAGATAAAATTAACTCTACGTCACCTTTAGCCGTGACGGGTAGTGGTAAAGTCAACTGTTGGGCTATTTCATTCGCTTTTACCAATACATTTAAATTATCTATCTCTATTTCTTCTTGAGAGATAGTGATATCTAGCTTTCCTTCTGGGCCCGCTAAAAATGAATCACCAAACTTAATTGATATTGCAGGAGATAATGTAAATAACGACCAAAAACTTAATTTGGCTTGTACTTGGTTAATCACCACACCATCAACAACAACTTGAGCAACATTGGTATGCCAAACGCTACCCGTTATTCCTGATAATGAAACATTGTTAGGTAAGGTTACTTGCTTAAATACAATATTTGCAGGTAAGGTAGCCACTAAAAAACCAAGATAAGTCATTAAAAACATAACAGCAATGGCAAACTTTTTTTTCATTTATTTTCTCAATTGTAAATATTTTTAGCCAACGTTTGAAAGTAAAAACGCTATTTTCGTGCTAATTGTAAGCGGCGAACTCGTACTTCACCCTGATTTTTACCTTCAGCTAAGTCAATGGCTAATACTTGTAAATTTTCATTATTAGCCATATTTTCAAGCCAAAATAAGAGTTGGGTAAAAGGGGCACTATCAAGCCACACTTGCACAGTATCGCCTTGAGTCTGCATACGGGTAATCGTTAGTTGCTGCTTATTTGCGGTGCGATTAATTACACTAGACAAACTTCCATTACTTTTTTTACCACCACTGGTTGATTCAACACGTTTATATCGAGCCGTATTATCAGTAACCCACGTTAATAGTGCCTGTCTACTGGCAACTTTTTGCTCTGTTTTTATTAAATTTTCATTTAAAGGTTGCCAAATAAAGCTATATAGTAAAAATACAGAAATAAATGTTCCCAAAATTGAAACTAACCATTGCTCGCGTAAATTAAGCCCTTGCCACCAAGCTTTGATTGAAGATAAGTCCATTACGAACGCCCCTTACTTGCATTATTTTGCTGACGACTGATGCTGAACGAGCTAGTAACTTGTTTGCCTTGATTCTTTTGTGTTCCTTGCTTTACCACTAAATTGGTACGATTTAGTTCAGCTTTAAACTGCTCAAAATGTTGAAAATCATTAGCAGTTGCCTGAATACGCAATTCTTGTCTTTTGCCATCAAACTTCAATGATTGAGGCTTCAAAGCTGACACTTTAGCAAAAGCGGGTTGAACTGTTGTTAACATCGCTAAAAATCCACCACTATCACTTGTGCCACCAAGCTGAGCAATTTTTTTATTTAATTGTGATTTAATTGTGCCAATACGTACTCTTTTTGTCGCTGGAAAAGCGGCTTTATAGCGTGAAATAATTTCTTCTTCTATTTGCGTTTGTTGCGCAGATAATTGCCATAGCTGAGCACTTTTATAGCCTACGTTTAGTAATAATGCACACACAGCTATTCCTGCAGCCCATAGCCATTTAGTTAAGCCAACAGATCGCTGATCTTTAACTTTAAAATCATCCTGAAGTAAGTTAAATCCGCTACGGTGACTATTTTGTGCCAATAACGCTAAAGGCAGTTCTTCATCTTTTTTCGTCACAGTCACATTGCGACTACAAGCATTGAGATTAGGTAATTCAGAATAAGTATTAAGAATTATCTCGTTAGTTTGATTTTTCTCGTCAGCGTCTTGCAAAGACAACTGGTTTGAAAAAATATGTTCTATTGCAAACTTCCATGCATCGCCATCAAAAGTGCTTCCTTCCCACTCACCTTGACGTAACACAATATGACTAGCGTCATTAGTAGAGTTACTCTTTGAAGAAGGTACTGCAATTGCACTCCACTGCCCTTTTGTATAAGGCATGGCAAGTACTTCTGATTGAAGTGTTTTTATTTTAATGCTTGCATTTGACAACCATGTTAACCACATTTGCATTTGCGCTCGCTCAACAATAGCAACTAAGCAATGGTTTTCATCATTCTTATTGACCATATCAGCATAAGCAAAAAACAAGTCGTCTACATCTTGTGCCAAATCATCTTCTAACATATAAGGAACTGCTGCACGCATAGAACGTTGAGATTTAGTTGGCACTGAAATACGTTTTAATAGTACATCACTACCTGGCACAAAAACCTTAACCACTCGTTGTTCTGCTTTGCCAGTAAGTTCATTTAAATGTTCCGCGCTAGTTAATACACCACTGGCTATAATTTCTTGCTCTGTAGAACTAAAAACTAGCCAAGATATTTCATCTTCAACTTGACTGCCTAAGCGTATATATAAAATTTCGGCCATTAATTACGTCCTATAGTGCGGCTGATCACATCAATATATTTATTATTCGTTACTTTCATAACCGATTTCATAGCAAAAAAGCTATTATTAAAACTGGTACTGGCTTTCAGTGTAAAGTATTCACTATCAACTACAAACTGTTCTTTAATGCTGTCGCTTAGTTTTAATTTAATTATTTCAGGCAGATTGTAAAAATCATCAATGGTGTCAAAACCTTCCTCACCTCGAGCACCTAATATTTGCTCTGCTTCTTCTACCGTTGAATCAAGTAAAGCTTGTAGTAGTTCAGGCTGTTCTGCATCTATGGTATTGATATTTATTTTATGCTGTTCGTTAGCAGGGATGATACATACATAGGGTGCAATCTCATTAATAATAGCCGGAGTAAAATTGGCAATAACTCTTAACTCATTAACACTTGCCAAAAAATTATTTGCCGCTAAATATGGAAATTCACGTGAAGCATAATCATTGTCTTCAGCTCCACCAGAGCCACTAAGCTCATCATTTTCATCTAACCAATCAATTAACGATTCAACCATGGATTCTGCTTCAAATTGACTGACACCGTCCAATTGCAGATTAATTAATAAGGTTTCTAATGCAATGCTTGCAGGTAGCTTTTCATCACCACTTGCCGTAGCTTTTAGTGCATTCAAGTTTAAACAGCTTTGTAGATCAGTAATTTCACCCGAAATCTTACCTTGCTCAACAGGGTAAGTCGTTTCTCCTTGCGCCCAAATCTGCCCTAAGTGCGTAACTTCTGCATCTTCCTCAAATGCGGCAACCAACACTCTTTTAGTTAACTCTTCTGCTGCCATGGCATACCAATAGGCTTGCTGATTAAATGTCATGTTCGCACTACGTTGCACTTGCACTTGCAGCCGAGCTGTCATTTGGCTGGCAATAACGGCGCATAGTGCAACAATAAGCATTACGGTAATTAATGCTACGCCTCGTTGGTAGTGATATTTTGAAAAGAGTAAGCTCATGGGTTTACACCTAAACCTTCTTTATTTTCAATCTTACTACCGGCAACTAAAAATTGGCGACGAATAACACCGTAATCTTTAGTGTTTACTTCAATAGCTATCGCCAAAGGGAGGTATTCTTTTGACCATCCTTTACGCCATTCTTCACCGTTATAATACTCAAAGGTTAACGCTGACACTTTACTGATTAATGGCTGAATTTTAGGCTCAGTTCCCACTACGGCATCAACAAAGTTATAATGTAATCGTTCTAATGTTTGATCAACTAATCTATACGCTACGGCTTGCACATCACTACGTGGCAATAGTAAACCTGGGTTTGTCCAACCATGACGAACAAAAGCAAGTGCTTGCTCATTAGAAGAAAACTCATCTCCCGAGGTTTGCAAAAAGCCACTTAAAGGAGATTCTCCATTTATACGAATACTGCGCTGCGCAATTTGTATAATATCTCTTTCTATTATTAAAAAAGCGCGCTGCAGTTCATTGTGTCGTTTACTTAGTTTTTCAGACGTTTCATCACTGCGAATAACCGTATCAAAAATAGTAAAACTAGATAAACTAATAAGAGAAAAAATAGCGATCGCAATTAACACTTCTAATAAGGTGAAACCTTTGTGTTGATAGCTTTGCATTAGTGCTCAGCCTTAGATACATATGTACTGATACTGCCAATAGCAAGTTCATCATCTTCTTTCAAACGAATTTCCATGACAATAGCACGCATGTTTTTTTCTGTTGTTTTTTGTACTTTCTGACGCCAAAACCATGCTCGGCCTGCTAACTCAACTTCGCCTTTTAAATTGTTTTTTGGTGGCCACTTTCCTTCTAAATGTGTTGTAACCAGTTGATTAGCAGCAACCCAGTTAGCAAGCATCTTTTTTTCTAAATAACCAATGTTTTGCGTATTATTGGTTGCTGCACTTAATAGTGCTACACCAGCAATAGCGAAAACAGCCATTGCCAGCATAACTTCAATTAGCGTGAAGCCCTGTGATTTTCTGATTACTCTACGATTAATCATTTAATACTGGCCCCTCTACTGTCAGTGGTATGCTATAAAGGCCAGTCACTCGATAGGCGAGTTCAGAGAGATCGTCGTATAACGAGGCGTCTTCAGTAAAATGAAACGTTAGGCTAAAAGGTGTGATATCGCCACCGGATAAAATATAGACCTGTGGCAATAATTGTTTTTTTTCTTCTGAGTCATTTTCTTGCTCAGCTGATTCATAAGAAAGAAATTCTTCATTTTGCTTAGTAAATACGGATGAATCAAAAAGTAGTGGTTCTTCTATAGGCAAATCATCTAAAGTAAGGGTTAAAGTTACCCCTTTAGGTAATTTTTGAGCCGTTAGCCAATCTTGTTGAGCTACTTCACTCCACTTTGTTCCGTTATATCCTAAAAAACGATAGCTGTTTTTATCAATATATAAACCAAGTTCTATATTATTTAATAAGCCATAATTTGCTGCGCTTTCAAATATCGTAGAAAATTTATAACTTACTGTCTTTAATGTATCTTCAGGTCGCTTTCCTGAAAAATTAAACTGCACACTCGAAATTATCAAACCTATTAGTGCAATAACAACCAACACTTCAAGCAAAGTAAAGCCTTTGATTTTTATTGTTGGTGTTAAAAGTGACGAGTAACGATTCTTCATATCTTATCTTTTAGCTTTCTATTATCTTAACCAAAAACAAGGCATAAGGTTTCAGTCTAAAAAGCGCTTACTCAAGGTGCTAAATGCGACGTTTAGTCTGCCAAACGAGTATTTCGCAACGCCGAGTAAGCGTTATTTAGGCGAAATTATTGGTAGTCGCCTAAATTCCAATTACCAATATCATCTTCATTACCCGCTTCACCATCAGGGCCTGATGAAAACACATCCATTTTTCCTTGTTCTCCTGGATTCAATAGAATGTACTCATTACCCCAAGGATCTTTAGGTAAACGTTTTACATAACCACCATCCGGAAAACGACGCGGAATAGGTTCTATGTCTGTTTGATCAGTTAGTGCTTCCAAACCTTGTTCTGTACTTGGGTAATCATAGTTATCTAATTTGTACATACTTAAAGAGTTTTCTAATGCCGTTACATCTTGTACTGCTTTTTGCAATTTAGCAGTATCTTGACTGCCAATTAAGTTAGGCACTACCACACTTAACATCATGCCAATAATAACAATTACAACCATGACTTCGAGTAACGTAAAACCCTGTACTTTTTGTTTATTCATTTATCTTTCCTAATTTCCTAGTAACGTAAACTTATTGGTATTGTTGATGATCGAAGTTAATGATATTCAGCACTTTTAGAACGACTGAAAGTTAACCACCCACAAAAGTATTTAATTTTAATATCGGCTCTACTATTGCCATCACAATAAATAAGACTATCCCAGCCATAACTACCATTAGGGCAGGTTCAAAGGCTTTCAATGATATATTCATTAATGCTTCAAATTCTTTATCCTGATTGTCTGCCGCACGACCTAACATTTGCTCAAGTTGACCGCTTTTTTCACCGCTAGCAATCATATGTAGCATCATCGGAGGAAATAACTTCGTTTGCTCTAAAGATAAACGCAAACTAGTACCTTCTCGTACTTTATCAGCAGCCAATTTTACCTGTTGCTTAATGTATAAGTTATCAAGCACTTCACCTGAAATTTTCATACTTTCTAACAAAGGAACTGCACTTGCTGACAATATGCTTAACGTACGAGCAAAGCGAGCGGTATTAAGACCCTTAGCCACTTTGCCAATACCAGGCAAAGCTATAACTCGTTGATGATAAGCCATCTGAAATTTTGGTCTTTTTAATAATTGAGAAACCAATAACATTATCATGGTAATAAATAACATCATATAAAAGCCATATGCTTGTAAAAAGTCACTACTTGCAATTAACAGCTTGGTAGAACTAGGCAATGTTGCACCCATATGTTCAAATTGACCGACTATTTGCGGCACAACTTTCGTTAATAAAATAGCAACAACCCCAATGGCTACTACAGTCATAATTACGGGATAAACTAACGCTTGAATTATTTGTGAGCGCATTTGTTCTCGTTGCTCAGTATAATCCGCTAAACGATTTAGTACTTTATCCAAATGCCCTGATTTTTCACCGGCAGCAACCATGGCTCTATAAAGTCGATTAAAAACCCGAGGGTACTCTGCCATACTTTCAGCTAAACCGTAGCCTTCAGTCACTTTAGTTCGAACGCCCATGATCATACTTTTGATCGTATTTTTTTCGCCTTGTTCAGCAATAGCAACTAAGGCTTCTTCAAGGGGTAATCCAGACTCAACTAAAGTAGCTAATTGGCGTGTAATTAGTGCAAGCTCTGCAGCAGATACTTTTCCTTTATTACTTCGATTACTCATTTTGCCTGATTTACTTTTTTGACTAGCAAGCGTCGGCAGAACTTCTGTTGGCATCAAGCCTTGCTCTCTAAGTAATGCACGCGCTTGTCTTGGCGTATCTCCCTCGATAACACCTTTTTTAGTTTTTCCGCGACTATCTACTGCTTGGTAATCAAATGCTGCCATTAATCTTCTCGCGTGACACGTAAGACTTCTTCTAACGTTGTTATACCTAGCATAACTTTATCAAAACCATCACGACGTATAGAAGCCGTATGCTGACGAATATATTTCTCAATTGCCTGCTCGCCATGGCCGTTATGAATGATTTCGCGGATAGAGTCATCAACAATCAATAATTCATGAATACCTGTTCTGCCACGATAGCCTTTAAAGTTGCACTCAACACAGCCAACAGCTTGATAAATTTTCTGACTATTGTTTTCAGGCAAGCCAAGTAAAGCTCGTTCTTCTTCATCAGGTAAGTGACTCATTCGACAATGTGGGCAAAGTGTACGAACTAGTCGTTGTGCCAACACACCTAATAAACTTGATGATAATAAAAATGGTTCTACGCCCATGTCTTCCATACGGGTAATAGCGCCTGCAGCCGTATTGGTATGTAATGTAGATAAAACTAAATGCCCTGTTAAACTTGCTTGTACACCAATTTGTGCGGTTTCTAAATCGCGAATTTCACCAATCATCACCACATCAGGATCTTGTCGTAAAATAGCCCGTAACCCGCGCGCAAAGGTCATATCTACTTTCGTATTGACTTGGGTTTGTCCAATACCATCTATGGCAAATTCAATGGGATCTTCAACGGTCAGAATATTACGTTCTTTTTCATCTATCTGGGTTAAACCAGCATATAAGGTTGTACTTTTACCAGAGCCTGTAGGACCTGTAACCAAAATAATACCGTGCGGTTTTTCAATTAAGGTTGAAAAGCTCGCGCGATTTTTATCTGTCATCCCTAAATCTTCAAGGTTTAATCTTGCCGCATTTTTGTCAAGTAAACGTAATACAACTCGTTCACCATGTCCTGTTGGCATGGTTGATACACGAACATCAACGGCTCTACCACCAATGCGAAGTGAAATTCGTCCATCTTGAGGGATACGCTTTTCAGCAATATCTAACTTCGCCATCACTTTTATACGAGATACTAATAACGACGCTAGTTTTCTATTTGGCTTTAATACTTCACGTAAAATACCATCAACACGAAAACGAATTTGCAAAGCACTCTCAAACGTTTCTATATGAATATCACTTGCGCTTTCTTTGATCGCTTCACTAAGCATGGCGTTAATAAGCTTGATGATAGGTGCATCATCTTCGTTTTCTAATAAATCTTCACTTTCTGTTATTTCATCAGCAAGAGAGTACAAATTAACTTCATTGCCAATATCTTCCATCATTTGTTGTGCTTCTGAAGAGTCACGTTGATATGCTTCTGTCAGTAATAATTCAAAAGATGCGATATCTTGAATATCAAAACTAAATGGCGCTTTAATAATTCGTCTAATTTCAATGATGGTATCTAAACTAATATCAGCTAAGCAATGTAAAACATAGCCTGCTTCATTTTTGCTAAGTAATACGCTAAAGCGTTTAGCAAAAGCAAAAGGCAGCCGCCAAGCAGCAACACTTGCCTCAATGTCTTTAGACTCAATAGATTGATTACTGTGTGACTCTGTTGCCATTTTTGTGGCTTGAATAAAGTCTTCAGACATTATTCTATATTCTCTTTAAGTAAATTATGTTGTCTTGTTAGTTCTTTTTCTTGTTTTAATTTGTCCTGATACTCACTAAAAGTAGGCGGTAATGCTAAATCATCATTCCATTCTGGTAATATAGGTAAATGCTCATCACTCATTAATGATAAGCCTTCCTCTTGCTTACGAATTTGATCAGCACGAATGTAGTTATACTTACCTTCGCTGATTTCACTCATTAAACTGGCATCGCGTATAATGGTAGCGCGTAAAAACACCATTAAATTACGTTTACGCATGCTATTACTTGTTGATTTAAATAAATGTCCAATAATAGGAAGATCACCTAACAGCGGTACCTTTTGTACACTTTCTTGTATATCTTCATCAATTAAGCCACCTAACACTACTGTGCCACCACTTTCGGCCATAACAGTGGTCGATATCTCTCTTTTGTTGATAGCAATATCTACACCTGTGTTACCACTAACTGAAGATGTTTCTTGTTCAATAATAAGCTGTACTGCTGAGCCTTCATTTACTTGCGGGGTTACACGTAATTTAATACCAACTTCTTGACGCTCTACTGTTTGAAAAGGGTTGCTATTGTTACTGCTACTAGTAGAACCGGTGAGAATAGGCACTTCTTGACCAACAATAAAGTAAGCTTCTTCGTTATCTAATGTGGTAATACTTGGTGTGGCTAAGATATTTGAGTTGGTGTCACTACTCACGGCTTGAATGATTGCAGCCCAATCACCTGAAACAACGCCAGTAACGATGCCAGACGCAGATCCTAACGCTGATGCTAATAAGGTGTAATCGCCTTCAATATCCTGTTTTGTATATTCTCCAGTTATAAGCTGTCCAGTTTCAGTAGAATATACCGCAGGTACAACCTCTCCAGGTGTACCCTTTGCAGCTTCAACACCTGCAGCCACAGATGATATGGTAGCAGGGCCATTAGTGAACTGAGTAAAACCAAAGTTTTCATTACCTAATTGCACACCTAAGCTCACACCGTCAGTCTCGTAAACTTCAACGATAATAGCTTCAATCATGACTTGCGCTCTTCGCACATCTAATTGACGAATGACGGCTTCTAGTGAACGTAACATGTCAGGTTGTGCTGTAATCACTAAGGCATTGGTTGATTCATGGGCTTCAATACTAATATCACGTTTACTTGAACTTTTAACTTTCGTGGTTTTCTTTTCGGCAACAATAGAGTCACTAACACCTTTAAGTACTTTAACTAAATCTTCCGCTTTTGAATATTTAAGATAGTAAACGCGGGTATTTCCATTACTTTCTAATTCACTATCTAATCGTTTAACCAAACGAGTTACACGCTCACGCGCTTGAACTTCACCACTAATGATAACGCTATTGCTGCGATCATCAGCGACAATTTTTGGAATTAAAAAGGTTGGTTGTCCTGCTTTACCACTAGTCGGTTTGTTCATTGTTTCAATGATACGAACCATTTCACTGGCTGAGGCATAATTTAATTTAATAATCTCAACATCTTGATCACCTGCTCTATCCACTCTTTCAATTATTTTAACTAGACGGTTTACCGTAGCAGCAGTACCCGTAAGCATAATAACGTTGGCTGGATCATAGTTAGTAACATTACCACCGCCTGCTTGATCAGATAATTGACGAAGTAGCGGAACTAATTCACGTACTGTTACATTTTTCACTTCAACAATACGGGTGACCATTTCATCACCATTAATACCACTACTGCCACCAACAACAGGAATTGATGAAGTTTTCGCATCTTTATTTCTAATAATTTTTACAATGTTGTTGTCCATTTTCACGGCAGCAAAACCGTAAACTTCCAATACATTCAAAAAAAACTGATAATACTGTTCTTCAGTCAGTACATCATAACTGCGAACATTAACTTTACCACGTACATTTGGGTCAACAATCATAGTCTTTTTAAGGTTTTTACCTACAATGGTTACAAACTCAACAATATCTGTATTTTTAAAACTAGGTGAATATTGGTTAGCACTCGCTTGTCCAACAGCAAAAATACCACTAAAGGCTATTGCTGTTATTAAAACGACGCACAATTGCTTGAGTTGCTTAAACTTGTGAGTCAATTGCTTAATCACAAATACGTTTAAGGTTGTGCCCATGAAAAATTCCTTATTACTTTTATCTAATAAATTATCTTATAAATAATTAGTGTTACGTTTAATCGATACTAAAAAGTATTTCTATCAATTCTTTTCTACGCTCAATCAACAATGAAATGTCACGTTCTGTTCTTAATGCCGACAAAGCTTGTGCAGCTTCTAAAGGGGCTAGCAAATCATTTCCATTCATTTGCACTGCAATATCACCCGACTTTAAACCCGATAATTTAAAAAACTCTGGATTCTTACCAGGAGATAGTCGATAGCCTACAATTTTACCTTTTATTCGTGCTGGAGAAATACGCAGATAATCTGTAATTTTACCCGGGTCTTTAGCCAAATCAGTTCTTAGTTTTGTCGCATTAACTGTTAACTCTTTATTAGAGCGTTGATCAACAACATTTGCGGTATTACGCTTTTTTATTGCATCTTGTTTAGCTTTTTTATTAGCAACATTTTGAGCCGGTTGATTATAATCAGCTCCATCTAGCATTAAGGTTTCAAGACGCCCCGATTGCTTAATAATCACTCGGTCTGTAAGTACTTCTTCAAGACTTGCACGAGTTCCTTTAATAAGTTCGCCAATACCGTAGGTTTCTTGCTTACCTTGGTATTCAATAATTGCCGCAGCACCTTCTGGATTGTCACTTGCAACTAAACCAGCTAGCGTAAGCTGTAATCGAGTGACTGGGGCATCAGTGATCTCTTTTGCCACTTCTTTAATTTGTTCATTCTCATTATAACGACCAAAGAGATTAAGCTTTTGCAACGTGGAAATATCAACATCTTGCTGGGCCGAACGAATTTGTTTAACACCTACTACCGTTGAATCAGCATATATTGGTGCTTGCGGCACAAATAACCATGTAATTTTTGCCGCTAAAAAAGCAATATAAATCAATAGTAGAAAGCTGATAGCTTGTGCTATTTTTTGTTGAGGTAGTTTTGCCAAAATAGAGGTAATTGATGTTAAGTTATCGTTAATATCCATTTATTC
>OJGT01000073.1_pt1 | contig 22690 bp, 21 predicted proteins | sample 1595031 | NCBI WGS metagenome assembly OJGT01 (sample SAMN05416857, study PRJEB24817) | seawater metagenome | isolation source: Sea water | place: Canada:Atlantic | collected 2013-11 | reverse complement strand
TACCTAAACGGGTTGAAAAAGGAACACTGGATATGGATGTTATTATCCATACAAGCAATTCAACAGGACTAAAAACAGCGGGCTATTCGCTTCGCTCAAGTTTAGCCCACAATTTTTAGCCCGTTAATTGGGCGTTAGAAGCATCAAGGACTACGGATGAAAAGTTTACTGTTAGGAGCTCTATTATTAGCACCTTTATCACTATATGCCCAAAATTTTGAAGGGATTATAAAATTTAACCTTGAGTATGAAATTACAGACTCCAGGATTATAGGAACTGATCTAAATAAAGAACTAGGGCGAGAAATTACGTCTTATTACAATAAAACCAAAAAGCTCGATCGTTATAACACTGGAGTTACAGAATTATTTAATTCTTCAGAAACTACTTCAAGAATTCGAGAGCCAAATGGAAGTAATTTAATTATTAATGTGGCAACAGATAGCGTATCTATTATCAAAATATCTGATATTCCAACTAATGAAGTAATATTAGGCTGCCCACTTAAAGCTATATTAGTTCAATATAGTGACTCTACGAGTACAGAACTACACTACTGTGAAGCTCTCAAGGTATCTCCATCTTTTTTCAAAAACTATAAATTAAGTGGGTACGATCAAATAATCAGTAGAATTAAAAGCATACCTTTAAAAACATACAGAAAATCAATTCTTTATAATACAACTTATACAGCAGTTGATAAAAAGGAAATGAAATTAGATAAGACTATTTTTAACTATCCTAAAGATTTGGAGTGGGAAATTTCTCCTGATTTCTAATGCTCTTAGTATCAAGTTTGAAGTGCAACAATAATAGTTATTCATAAAAGCATTCCTCAGGTGTCTTATAGCCAAGTCGTTTTCTTGGTCTTGCATTTAATTTAGCAGCGATGGCATTACATCGTTGTTGAGTTAACCCTTCCATTGATGTTCCTTTAATCAAATATTGTCTTATCAAGCTGGAGCAACTTGGAGCCGAAAAGTGGTAATTGATTCTATTCGCGGTACTGTTTGCGGTAATCTACGACGATAGTTAATAGTTGACTCTTTTAAGGTGTGTCCTATTAAATATTTTGGGGCGATTACACCAGGTAGTCATCAATTTTGTAATACAAGAACTAATCTGTGTAACGTTAGCTCAGAGTTCACATTTATTTGGGAAAATCGAAATGATACGTGAGTTGTTACAAGGGGTATTAGTGTTGCTTATGTCGTCAATAAGCAAATGCCGAACAAAGAATTTACTTCAGGCAAAAATACAGTTGACTATATACTCCCACTTCGCTTATTTTAGCCACCAATTTTTGCCTCTTAACGAGGCTTTTGTTCACGCATGAAATTTTAATTGGTGATTGATGTTAAATTTTTTTAGAATTGCGAGTTTAGTGGAAGGATTGTCTTTTCTTCTCATACTATCTGTCTCATTCAATATTATTAGTCGAGAGTTTGTATACGTACTTGGTATGGGACATGGTATTTTATTTATCATGTATTTTTTACTTTCTTTTCTGGCTTCACATAAACAAGGTTGGTCGGTAGTTGTTTGGCTATTTGTATTCATCGCTGCCTTTATTCCTTTTGCTTTTATACCTGTTGAATTGTTTTTAAAAAAAGAACTACAAAAAAGTACAATAAGCACATAATGGGGCGTTCAAGAGTGAAGCTTTATTGTTTTCGTTCTTCAGCCTTCTAATCAACAATTTATCGCCTTTTAACTAGGCCTCTATTTTCATTTATTCTCGTAAACAAAGGTGTGTAATTTTACATGATTCAATACGTTGTAATAGCGACACTATTAACTGGCTCTATTGGGTTAATGCTATTTGTTATAGGCTCAATTTTTAGTGCTGTTGTGGCTTTAGGTAATAAGCAGCATTTATTTGGTTGGTCTATTATTCTATTCTTACCTATTTCATTGATTTACTGTGCAAAACATTGGGATATAGCGTCATATTCGGGGAAAATGGTTTACTCCGGTGCGGGGTTACTAAGCCTAACTGCCATAATATTGAAAATTGGTGGTGTAATATAGTTGGCCCCGTATTCAAGCACTCCATAACTAATAATATGGAGGTTTGAATTAAATGAAATTTCGGCTGTATCTAACGCTTTAATTGGTAACGCCAAGAGGAAGAGTTTACTATATGGCCTCTGTCACTCATCATTGATAATTTAACGCGGAACACACATGAATTTAGAACAAGCTTTATTGGAAATAGGTAATGCACATGGCAATGAACTACCTATTGCAGCGATTGAAGAGCTTAAAACGAATTGGGCGGAATTTTATCCTGAATTAGAACGGATTACCGATCAATTTATCGCCGATGATAGCTCGCTAACCGATGAGCAAAATGCCATTTTATTTTTTGGCACCTTATTGTTAGCGGAACTAAAATATACGCCAGCATTGTCAAAATGTTTACAGCTGTTTTCGCGAACAGACACCTATTTAACACCTATTGAAGGTGTATTTGGTGACGCACTGACTGAGTTAACACCTAGCTTGTTTTATAATGTTGCAGATGGCAATACACAAACATTGTCTGACTATATTGTTGATGGTCATCAAGCAACGTATTGCAAAGCGTCTGCTATTGAAGCGGTATTTGCTCAATACGAAGTGAGTGTTATTGATAAAGCCGAGTTAGTTGAACATGTAACACGCTGGTTAGCAGCATTTTTGGCGTTGCCGAGTTCAATTAATAGTTTTTTACTTAGTGCATTGGCTGATTCTTGCGTTGCTTATCAACTTGATGATTTTAAAGTTCAATTCGTTGGTTTATGCGATAAAGGTTTATTGGATGAAGAACGCTTTAAGCAAGATGAAGTAAAAGCGTGGGATAGTGCTAATACAGTTAAGTTGATTGAATTGGGTACTATTCAAACTAAGTTTAATCTAATTGCAACCTTAAAATCTTGGGCTGATGATGACGCTGCAGATGAAAGTTTCGATAACATGTCTGGCGAAGACGATGTATTTGATTCGTTAATGGGCGAGGGCGGTTTATTGTCTAATATTTTGTACGATGAAAAAACTATTCTAGAAAACAGTGTGCCGGTAAGTTCATTGCCAACTGTTGGCCGCAATGATCCTTGTTCATGTGGTAGTGGTAAAAAATATAAGAAGTGTTGTTTGCAGTAAGTTTGCAAACTGAAATAGCCCTTTGAGCTTTTATCTTGAGGCATAGTTAATATATGCCTCAAGATGTTAGTAACCACCTTATGATGCTAAGTGTTGAGCTAGCTAATCCTTTTACTTTCTGAACCGTTGTCTTACAGCAACAACCCAACGCGAAACAATTAATAAAAATGAAAATATTTTTGCTTACTCATGAGCGTGAAGTGCGCAGGGCAACCAATACTGGTGCTATTGCGATAGAAAATGCTCATAATATTGTCGAACGTATTCTTTGGGAAAGACTAAGCCCTAATAGAGAGCTTATTCAACTAATAGAAAATAATCAGGCGGCATTATTATATTCGAAGAGAGAGTTGTCAGCGACGGAGCCAACAGCAGAGCAGTATGCTGAATCAACTGAGTTATCACCAATTGTACCAAAGGTCGTTTCGAAGGTTATTGCAAAGGTAAAAATTGAAGAATATGACAATATAATTATGATTGATAGCACATGGCAGGAAGCACAAAAAATATTCAACCAAAGCACTTATTTAAAAGCTGCGCCACAATTTACTTTGAATGTGGCAAATGATTCTTCATACAAACTAAGAGCCAATCAACCTAAAGGTGGGTTGTGCACCATCGAATGTATAATCGAAGTATTAAGGCTTAAAGGACAAGGTAAAGTAGCAGCGGAGCTATTATTAAAGTTTGAGCAATTTAACGGCTAAATTAATTAGCTATTAATAAGGCTGTTATTTTTACTCTCGCTTTTTAGCTTAGGTAAATGTTATCTATTATAAGTTTTCGCGGCTTGTTAAATATGACATGACACCTCAAGTTCATTGTTGCCATCGGCATTTTATTCATAAATGCTTCTTATGTCAGAAACACCTGCTAATTAATCGCTTTAAACAACTGAATTCTATCCTATACTTTATTGTATATATGAAATATATAATCACTATAAGAGGATTTATGCTAAATATTAAACATAACCTGTGTGCTATAGATAGAATAATAAGAGGGATAATTGCCGTTGCCTTAATTGTTTATGTTGTAGTGTTTTTTGATCAAATTGGCGACATGTTATTACAAATTTCTATTTTAATTTTTGCCTTAATGAATTTGATCTCCTTCGTCTTAGGATGGTGCCCTGTATACAATATTGCGAATATAAACACTTGCAAAAAAGGTTAAATATTAAAGTATATGACTAATACTGATTTGTCTTTAGCTTTAAGAAAACGTGTACTTTATAGTTCAATCGGATTAGCTATTGTTGTATCCGCTATTTTCATTAGTGTTGCATTCAACTTGTCACGTGACCTTGGGCAATCTTTAGAGCTTGAGCATAGTAATAAAATGCTTTTACAACTGACTAAAAGTATTAAGACAATTGTTTCTACTGCAGATCTTAATGAATTTCCGTTGAATGAAAGTGTAAAAACCGAGCTAATAGCACTTCTAGATAAAGATGTGATCGGGTTTGAAATATGGGTTAACAATAAACATTTTAAATTAAAAAACTCCTCTTTTTACGCTCAAGATGATGGCATCGCGACTGCAATCAGCACTAAGCAATCTAGCTATGATTTCATCGAAAATGAAGCCGAGATGTTAATTTGGGTTTATGAAAACTCACCTCTTGATGACCTATCAATATTAATGGTAAATAAAACGCATGCATTAGATAAAGCAATAAGTTACGTTTCAAATAGGCTTTTCATTACAGCTTTTTTAACATTTTGGCTAACTGTTTGGGTCGCACTATTTATTTCAGCGTTGATCAGTAAACGATTTGAGCAAAGTAATGATCGGCTTAAATATCTGGCAAGTCACGATATGTTAACGGGCTTGCCTAACCGGACCTACTTATATGATTATGCTCTGTCATACTTCACTCCTGAAAACGTAAAAAAACATCAAGATTTAGATACGTTGTTTGCCATTTATATTATTGACTTAGATAAATTTAAGGACATCAATGACACTATGGGTCACTTGGTGGGAGACGAACTTTTAAAAGCGATATCAAGACGTTTGCGAAACTTGAAGGAAAAAAATTCACAAGTAATGCGTTATGGCGGTGATGAGTTTGTTGTCTGGTGTGATGATTTAAATGAAAGCGATGCTATTTCATTAGCTGAAGATATTGTTTTATTATGTCGCCAGCCCATTAAAGTGAGTAATTACGTTTTTGAAACTAGCGTTAGTGTAGGTGTTGCCTATTATCCGGCAAGTGGTCAACAGCTTGATGATATTCTGAAAAATGCAGATATTGCCATGTACCAAGCAAAAAAACATCGACTTGGTTATCAAGTATTTCAACAAGAATTGTTTACTCGATCTGAATTCAGAATAAGCCTACGCGGGCAACTTAATGCTGCTCTTGAAAAGCGTCAATTCGTTTTACATTATCAACCTAAAGTACAACTGCCAGAGAATAATATTGTTGGTGTAGAGGCACTTGTGCGCTGGTTACATCCTAAAGAGGGCATGTTAATGCCCAATATGTTTATAGATATTGTTGAACAAAGCATGTTTGTGCATGAGTTTACACGGTACGTATTGTTGCAAGCTATCATGCAATGCCGTGAATGGTTAGACAACGGCATAGAATTATCAATAGCGGTAAATATCTCACCTTACAACTTAATGGATCCAGAATTCGTCATCTACCTATCTGAATTATTAAAACACTACCAAGTTCCAGCAGAACTTATTGAAATTGAACTTACCGAAAATGCCAGCATGGTAAACATTGATAAAACACGTGAGGTTTTTTCACAACTAAATAAATTGGGTGTGAAATTGTCAATTGATGATTTTGGAACCGGCATGAGTTCGTTAGCTTATATTAAACATTTAGACGTGGATTATATTAAGATTGATCGATCTTTCACTATTGATGTTGTGACAGACAGCAGAGATGAAGCTGTGATTTCAAGCTTGCTATTACTATGTCAAAAGTTAAATAAATTAACCATTGTTGAAGGTGTAGAAACAATTGAACAAGCCTGTAAATTGGCTAGTTTAGGTTGTACCTTAGCTCAAGGATACTTGTATAGTAAGCCGCTATCGGCAGAAGAAATAACTCAATTATTAAGTAAGCGCAAAGCCGAAGCTGACAATAAAATCATAAATATTAAAAACTTTAATTAACCCCTGTCCCCGATAAATAGTGGTTGTTGTTTATATATGCGCAGTACTACATATCAAGCCCAACAATATATTCAGCTAAAAAATCTAAGAAAACGCGAGTTTTTGGTGAAACCAAATCTCGCTTTAAATAAATGGCGTAGGTGGCACTGAGCTCTTCATAAGGGCTGAAAGTATGCTCAGGCATAACTCGGATTGTCGAACCATTGGCTAATTCGTTTTTAATTGCCCAATAGGGCATTAAGGCTAGCCCAGTATCATTTAATACTAGCTGCTTTTGACCATTTACTGAGTTAACCGAAATCGCTTTGTTAATGGTGAGTTTTGTTCTCTCATCAGCCATTAAATACCAATCTTTCCAGCGTGAATATCCATATCGAATACATTGATGATTTACTAATTCAGCAGGGCTATTAGGCATACCTTTGCTTGCTAGGTAGTTTGGGCTAGCGCACAATAAAAAGTTATTAAAAGCTAATCGTCGCGCAATCATGGTTGAATCAGGTAGTCGACCGCTACGAATGGCGACATCAATATTTTCTTCAACAAGATCAACCACGCGCTCGGTTAACTCAATTTTTATATCAATATCAGGATATTGCGACATAAACTTAGCGACAAGCGGTAGCACAACGCTTTCGCCAAATCCTACGGTCATGCTTATTTTCAGCTTACCACGTGGCTTTTCCTGTAAGTCATTAACAACTCTTTTGGCTTCGTCAAACTCTGAAACAATGCGCTGAGAAAAGTCATAGTATTTGTAGCCTGCTTCCGTTAATCCTGTGTTCCTCGTGGTTTTATTTAACAGGCGAACACCAAGCTCTTGTTCAAGAACGGCTAACTGCCGAGAAATTGAGGAGGGCTGTACATCAAATATTCTACTAGCCTCAGAAATACTGCCCGTTTCTACCACGCAATTAAAGTACAGTAATCGATTCAATGAACTCATTATTATTCCTATTTAGCCTTGTTGTTTTCCAAACTTATACTTGTATTAGTCTAACTTGTCTTGCTAAAAAGACAAAGGTGATTTGTTGAATAGGTCATTGGTTGCTTTATTGGCATGAATTAAAATAGCCCCACTGAAACAAACTATTAAATTAACCGACAAATAAAGAGTAAATACGATGAAAGCAATGATCATTAAAGAAATTGGCAGCACTGACGTATTCCAACTGGTAGAAAAAGCAATGCCAGTTGCCAAATCTGGCCATATGGTAGTTGAAGTAAAGGCAACCAGTGTTAATCCAATTGATACTATGTTGCGCTCAGTTGAGTTGCCTTGGTCAAATAATCTACCCGAAGTACTACACGGTGACGTTGCCGGTATTGTTAGTGAGCTAGGCGAAGGTGTAACTGATTTTAATATCGGCGATGAAGTTTACGGTATGGCGGGTGGAATTAACGGTGTTGACGGTGCTTTGGCTGAGTATATGTTGGTTGACGCACGATTAATGGCGAAAAAACCGAAAACATTAACTATGAAACAAGCGGCAGCGCTGCCGTTAGTTGCCATTACTTCGTATGAAGCACTTGTTGAAAAAATGGATGTTCAAGTGGGTGATAATGTACTTATTCATGGCGCTACTGGCGGCGTTGGTCATATTGCAGTGCAGCTAGCAAAAGTGTTGGGTGCAAATGTCACATCAACTTACTCATCAGTTAATGAAGCATTAGCTAAAACCGTTGGTGCGGATAATTTAGTGGATTACACTACAGAGTCTGTTTCAGACTACGTAAAAAATTATACTAACGGCGTTGGCTTTGACAAAGTTTTTGATCCCGTTGCTGGTGATAACATACAAAAATCATTTGAAGCGGCGAAGTTCAATGGTCATGTAGCAACAACATTGCCAATTGCGGATCCACTGCAAGTGGCACTTAAAAGCTTATCTTTTCACAGCGTATTAATGCTTATTCCATTGTGTCACGGTATTAACCATTCATCACACGGCCGTATTTTAACTGAAATTGCAGAGCTTGTTGATGCTGGTAAAATCACGCCGATTATTGATGAAAGTAATTTCTCAATATGGGAAGTGGCTAAAGCGCATGACTTACTTTCATCAGGTAAAGCTGTGGGTAAAATTACCTTAACGGTTTAAGTTTATAGCTTACAGGCGCTGATGAGTTGTTAGCGCCCGTTACTTAGTAACCAACTGAAAAATAAGCAATAATTTACCTTTTTAATGTGAGTTTAGCGATTAAATCTGCAATTTGAGTAAATAGCATCATGCAACGACTAACTGGATCAGCGCCTGATTAGACGCGATCAATATTGCTGAAAGCATTAAAGTGACTATAGCTGGAATGGCGTCTTTAAATGTATCGAATCTAAGATGAAAATAAATTGCCCCTAATGATGTCATTGCTAAGCTTAGTGCACCCAAACCATTTAGTATTTCATAATTAAATATTAACGAACTTACTAAAGTTAATACTGCAACCAGCTCTATTATTCCGATTAAAAACATATGCATTCGATTTAATCCGTACTTTTTAAAAAAAGAAAGTTGGGTTTCAAAGATGTATTTCTGCCAGGCTAAAATTTTTATTGAACTAGCGAATGTGAAAAATATTGCGAGTAAAATGGTGATAGTTATCATGTAAAAGCTCCTGCTTATTGGGTTAACAGCATTAAACCATTCCGAATTAATCAAATAAATGCTAACTTTGTGGTAGCAGGTATTCCCATTTGGAATGGTTATGGATAAATTTGAGTGCATAAAATTATTTAATCAAGTAGTGAGGCTCGGCAGCTTTACTGCTACAGCGCATGAATTAAATATGACACAAGGTGCTGTGAGTAAAAAAATTGCATGGTTGGAAAATGCGATAGGTTTTACACTTTTTCATCGAAACTCACGCAGAATTACCTTAACAAGTGCGGGTGAGCAGTATTTCAGTCATAGTCGCGATTTAATTGAGCAAATGACAATTACTGAGCAACGACTAAAAAAAGAGTTAAGCCAAGCAATTGGTGAATTAAAAATATCGGCGCCGTCAGCATTTGCGACACAAAGACTCGCTATTCCCATTCGTGATTTTCTTCACTTAAACCCTAAGGTTTCAATTAATATTTCGGTAAATGATAAACAAGTTGACCTATACAATGATGATATAGATATCGCAATAAGAGCATCCTATCTTAAAGACTCAGGACTGAAAGCTAAAAAGTTGCTTGATCATGAGCTTTGCTATTTTGCTGCTCCTGAATATCTTGAGCAAAACGGAACGCCTTTACACCCTAGTGAAATAATACAGCATCAATGTATAACGTATTCTTTGAGTAACCCATCGAATGTTTGGTATTTCAATAAAGAAAAATATGCACTTCGCGAGGTGATCTCTAGCGACAGTCCAGAAATGATTGTTAAAATGGCAGTACTAGGATTAGGTATAGCAGCAATGCCTAAATGGATGATTGAAAAACATATAAAGACAAATGAGCTTATAGAAATATTTGAAAGTGAAGAAAAACTGTCATTGCCTATGTATGCGGTATATAAAAACGCAGACTATTTGCCCTTTAGAATAAGAGCCTTTATTGATTTTCTGGCGAATTATTTCTCAAATAACAGAGCAACATAAAGCATAGCCTTATTGAGACTTCCTGATTTGATTAAAATCCATCAACGTAATATCTATTAAGGTTTTAATTGGTGCATGTTGATGAGAAAGGGCGGTGATGTTATCTTTTTTCTAGCTTTATACGAATAGAGGTATGCATTAATGACTGATGTTGGCACCATTATTGAGCAACTTTATAAAACAGAATCTGCAAAGTTACTCGCGGTATTAACTCGCATTTTTGGCATACATAATTTTGATTTAGCAGAAGATGTACTGCAAGACGCTTTTAGCAAAGCCATGATTGATTGGCAACAGCGTCAAGTGCCCGGAAACCCTGCCGCATGGTTGATGACAACAGCTAAGAACCAAGCACTTGATAAAATAAGAGCGAATAAAACTAAAGTAAAATTCTCGCAAGACTTAATTCAATACTTAGACAGTGAGTGGACGCTGGCGTTTACTATTGAACAAGAGTTTACAACAGCAAAAATAAAAGATGATCAACTTAGGATGATTTTCATTTGTTGTCATGAAAGTATCAAAGCAGAAAATAGCATTGTATTTATATTAAAGACGTTATGTGGTTTTAGCATTCGTGCTATTGCAAGAGCGCTATTATTAACTGAATCAACCGTTAAAAAAAGGCTATTAAGAACACGCGAAAAGTTAAAACAGCTAAGTTTTGAATTACCCTGCGATGACGAACTCAATGCTGCTATGGATACGGTACACACGGTATTATATTTACTTTTCAATGAGGGTTTTTATAGTTCAGATCCCAAAAAGCCAATCAATGTAGAATTTTGCCAAGAAGCTATTGCGCTGGTTAAGATGCTAATAGATGAACCTAAAATTGCTAATCAAGATACCTTAGGTCTATTTGCCTTAATGCATTTTAATATTGCACGTATTAATGCTCGAGTTGATAAACAAGGTTTTAATATTCCGTTAGATTTACAAGACCGAAACCTATGGCAACGAGGCTATATTAATACCGGTGATCATATTTTAAAAATGTGTACTAGGGCGAGTATTTCGCCAGGTCGATTTTACTTTGAGGCGTTAATTGCTCAGCAGCATTGTGCGGCGGAAACATTTGCAGAAACTAATTGGTCATTAATTGTTGGTTATTATAATAACTACATCAAAATAACCAATTCACCTGTAGCTAAACTAAATCACGCGATAGCATTGGGGCATACGGGCAAGCTGCGTGAAGCAATAAATAGTGTTGAATTATTGCAAAGTAATAAAGCGCTAGCGAACTCACATATGCCACTTGCTATTTTAGCTTATTTAAATGCTAAAGCCGGTAACGAAAAACTTGCCTATCAACAAGCTTATTCGGCTAAAAAAATTGGCGGCACTGAGCATGAACATCGATTGATGATGCAACAACTACAGCGCCTTCTTAACTAAAACGTAATTAATCAATACACATCACAGCTCGAACTTCTACAGTAATGTTTGGATAGTTAAAAATAGGGCATTCCTTGGCGATAGCAGTAGCTTCATCAATATCTGATGCTTTTATTATTGAATAGCCCGTTACCAATTCTTTTAATTCGATAGAAGATAAATCAGTCACTATACCGTCTTGGTTAATGCTATTACCGGTATAAGCTAGCGGAGAACCACCAGAAACTAACTGTTGCTTTTGTTCTAACATGCCCATCCATGCTCCCCATTTCTCCATGCTAGCGGCCATTTCCTCTTTAGAGGTATTTTCCATCCATTTAGGGTCGCCGCCTTTGTAAATCAACATAAAATCATTCATAACATTTCCTTTATATTTTAAGTACCAATAACTTCTTTACCGATATCTATATATATAACGTATTAGTATTGAAAAAGGAGACACATTGTAAATTTTATTTTAAAACGAACGTTTTTGGCCTCAGAAAATAAGATTACTGAATAACCTTCACAATCACAGTATAATTACGGCAATAGCGCTAAAAATATTTTATTAAAGGTAGTTAACACTTCGTATGGCAGAGCAAAGACATTATTCCGAATTAACCGTTACGACCCCTCCAGTAACTGAAAGTATCTCATTAGATTTCGTAAAAGAGCGGGCTACTGTTAGTCATGAAATAGATAAAGACTCGCCTAAAATTGTGTTAGCGACACTTAACGCAAGATATTTTCATACCAGTTTTGGTTTACGTTATCTTTACGCTAACTTAAAAGAGTTGCAGGAATTTTGTGAAATAAAAGAGTTTATTATTCAAACTCGCGCCATTGATATTGTTGAACAAATTCTAGCTGAAAAGCCTGATATTGTTGGTTTTGGTGTTTACATTTGGAACATAGTTGAAACCACCGATGTCGTTAGTCTGTTAAAAGTGATCGCACCCGAAATCAGAATTGTTTTAGGCGGGCCAGAAGTAAGTTATGAAACTGAGCAGCAAAGCATTGTTGCCAGTGCAGATTATGTATTAACAGGGCCAGCAGATTTAAGTTTTTATCAACTATGTAAAGACATTATCAACAATACGCCACCTGATAAAAAAGTGCTGAACTCTAAGCCTGTTGAATTAAAAGAGTTAGCGTCACCTTATCAGTATTATACTGATGAAGATTTACAGCAGCGTTTGCTTTATGTTGAAGCGTCACGCGGTTGCCCATTTAAATGTGAATTTTGTTTATCGTCGTTGGATAAAAATTCAGTGCCATTTGAAATAGTGCTGTTTCTTGAACAAATGGAAATCCTTTATCAGCGCGGAGCAAGAAACTTTAAGTTTATCGATAGAACTTTTAATTTAAATATTAATACCACCATGAAAATTATGCAGTTTTTCTTAGATAGAATGACTGACGACCTTTATCTGCATTTTGAAGTGGTGCCTGATCATCTACCAAGAAAATTAAAAGAGTTGTTAGCACAGTTTCCTGAAGGCAGCTTACAATTTGAAATTGGCATTCAAACCTTTAACGTTGAAGTGCAAAAGAATATTAGCCGTAAGCAAAATAACGCCAAGTCGAAAGAAAATTTACTTTGGCTAAAAGATAATACTTCTGCACATATTCATGCTGATCTTATTTTTGGTTTACCAGGCGAAACCTTTGAGACCTTTAAAGACAGTTTTAACCAACTTTATCATTGTCGTCCGCATGAAATTCAAATGGGTATTCTTAAACGTTTGAAAGGTAGTCCGATAATCCGACACACAGAAGCATACGATTTACGCTTTAATCCGCTGCCACCGTTTAACATTTTAAGTACTGACAGGGTGAGTTTTGCCACTATGCAGCGTATTAACCGCTTTGCGCGCTATTGGGATATGATTGGTAATTCTGGTCGCTTTAAATACGCATTACCTCATATATTGTCAGATGAGCCTTTTGATGATTTTATGGCGATTACCGAGTGGATTTTTAACAAAACAGGTCAAATTCACAAAATTAATTTGAAGAAATTGTTTGAGTTGATTTCGCAAGCAGTAGAAGCGTTATACCCAGAAAAGCATCAACTGGTTATCGAAAAAATTGAAACCGATTACGATGCAGCTAAATTGAAAAGCCTATTCAGTAGTCTCAACCTTTATGCGGTTCCGAAAGTAGAAGCTGTTATTAAAAATAAATCGTTAAAGCGTCAGCAACAGCATATGAGCTAATGGTGGCGGACAAATAACTTAAAAAACAAGTTCAACCATAATTAATATCTAGACTGAACTTGTTTTTATCTTTAACGAATGACTTAGTTTTAATCTAATTCACAACCACAAACAGAGCCTGTGCTGTTATTAATATTAGTCCACTTGCCATTCCACTTTAAGTAGCTAGCTGTATTCTTACAAGTGCCAGCTGAATTTTTATCAGTGTAGCCACAAATTCTTTGTGCAGCCGAATTATCCATAATAGTTGTACTGGTTGTTACATCTATACTTTGCCCTTGGCCTGTTTTAATCGCTTTAAAAATGTGACTTAAACTTTGAGAAGTAATATTATTACTGACAGTATTCTCGGTGCCGATATAATTATGACAACCAAAACAGTTGCTTGCGAAACCAGAAGTCAAGTTTACATGTTGAAAGTCACTTTCTGCAACCGTATTGGCTAATCGTAATGAGCCTCTTTCGTTTGGCACTCCGATACCACCTGAATTTTTTGTAATATCACTTACCCAGATAGCACCAACATTAAAATAATTTGTTAATACTTGCATACTTTCCACTGTGTTAGGCTTCTTAAGTAAATTAACTAACTGAGTATTTTGTTGATTAATATCTGAAATATTTTCTCCCGCTTTAAGATCACCACTAGCTGTACCGTTTGGATGAACACGACAAAGATTAGTTGGCGCGCCTTTTGGGTCAATTTCATTGCTGCCTGGCTGATTAAACTTACATGCTTCGATCGCATCAGCATCCATTTTATCTAGGTCGGCAGTACAACTTGAACTTGAGAAAGTCCAATCTGTAGTGGTTTGTACACCAGAAGCTACACAGTTTGGGGTGTTGTTGTTATGTTCATAGGTAGCCCATACAAATTCAGGATGATCAGTAGTAGCTACAGCAATATGCATACCTAATAAGCCTAATGTCACAGCCTTACCTGATATTGTTTGTACCTGAGTAACGTGTTTATTTTCTGTAATTTCTGCGCTTGTAAGCACTTTCCAAGCAAATTTTAATTCAGTTGTCCCTGAAGGAAAGTTGATTAAATTTGTTTTCTTCATTTCTACTGCGCTAGCTGTTGTTTCACAGGTTTTCTTATCGAAACGAACGTCGTAGTAAACAATATCGCCTGATTTATCATATATAGTTGAACTACTCCCTGCTTGCGTTGTACCAAGCGATGACTTATCTAGGCTTGTTCTTAGCGTCATGCCCGTTACTTTTTCATCACATGAATCAACTGGATTGCCCTTAATATCGTGCTCCAATAATGGAAATTGTGATAAATCTTGAAAGTTACGCATTCCAGAGGATTTTTCTGACATTAAGTATAAATAGGTTTGTGATGAAAATTGGTAAAAGTCACAGAAATTTGATGAGCCGTCAGGCGCACTTTTAGCTACTTCTGTGGGTAAACTTGGATTTGTTAACCAGCTCTTTTCTATATTGCAAACTGCTTCATGTGTGCTTGTTCTATAGCTTTCAGCATAAATGCTTTGTGGCAGAATAAACAAGGATATGGTTAACAAACTACTAACTGAGAATTTCTTTATTATATTCATTATAATTCCTTTATATGAATGAAGTGACTTTGTGAATTGCTGTGCTAACTTTTGTTGTCTTGATTTTAGCCAAGAGCCGTTTTAGTCATCACTCAATTAGCTTAGCAGTTAAATATGTAAATATTAGTAGCTGTAATGCTGTGTAATATTTTCAGTCTATTCTCAGAAGTTTTGTCTATTTGTGAATTGTTTTGAAGAAAATTGCATTATTGTATCAATAACGAAGGTGCGTAAAGCCGAATAACTAGATACCTAATGTTATATATTAATGATGATTAAGTTAAGAACATCGCCTAGATTTACTGATAACCAAAATGTTATCGTACTCTAAATTGCTTAGAGTATGGCAGTTTTATAAATTTATAAAACTGCCATACTGCACCTAAATAAAATTAAGTTGCGAAATTACTATTTGCAACCACAAATTAATGGATAGTCTGTTGTGTTTTGGGCTATGGTTTTCATTCCAAGGTAGTCTATTAATACAGACTCAACAGTGCAGAAAGCGCCTTCTACCCATGCTTGATCATTTGAATACGCTGAGCCAACAATAAAAATGTTAGAGTCATTAATACCTGCCATTTTCCCTGGTGTACGGATCTGTTGCATAACATCACAAATATCATAATGTGCTGCCCAAGCATGATAACCCGCGCCAAAAGGGTTGAGGCCCCAATTCATAAATACGGTTTCCTCAGGATCTGGAATTAAGCCTGCAGCATTAGCGTCATCATAATGTACTTTAGCTAATTGCAGTTTTAACATACGCATCATTTCATCTGGAGCTTTGCCAGCTCCTTCTAGTGGCTGATAGTTTCTACTAAGCGGCGTTGTTCTGCGCGTTTTTGTCGATAACTCAAGCTCTTCCCAGAATTGAGTAAAACGCATATCATCGTAAGATGCCAAAATACCGTAAACTTTGTCATTTTCATCGATATTACCTGTTGAATTATCTCCAAAATAATAAACTTGGCGCAGGGGGAGGTCAGTGATTGTGGGACCAAAAACATTTATATTATTGTGTTTTTTGTTGATTAAGTCAGGTTTATATTTAACTCCGTCAGCCTTCCACCATTCTGTTTTAAAAAACATGGCTACTTTATAAGAAGGTTGCTCAATCACTGATTGAATATAATTTTGCACATTATCTTTATTTAAAATGTCAGTTTGGCCATCTTTCAATTTGTTATAACGAGTAGCACGAGCAACCAACTCTAATGCATTAGGCGACATCGCCAAAAAAGCATAATCAGTACCGATGTTTTCATCCAAAGCTTGATCGGGGTTACTACTATTACTTGTTGTATAACGGGTGGCAGGTGTTTGATTGTTATCATTCCAAATAGAGTGTAAGCGGACCTTTTTAGTTAATTCAAAAGTAATACCCTTGCTTTGTGCCGCTTTTACACATTCTTGATAGAGGGCAACAAACAAACTGGAGTAACCACTAGATAAGGTTTTAAAAGCACCTCCAGGGGCAAACTCCCCATTGTAAACTGCGGCATTGGCGCTATTCCAGTTAATAACATTTGAGCTATAGCCACCAGCATCTGCGGCATATTGAAATCCTTCGTTACCGGCCTGATCATAAAACATGTTCCAGTAACCTATATTCCCAATATTGTCACCGGCATTATAAACATAAGATTTACTATTAAAATCAGCATTGAGTGTGCCACTTTGATAAAAGCGACATTGTTCGTTCCTATTGGTAACATTACTTCCTTTGGTGATTAAATTAGAAATATTGCTGATGAGCACATCTGCGGGCTTTGCGTTATTTCCAGGTGTGTTATATGGTGCTAACACATCTTCTCCGTTAATATTTTCACCTAAATTTTGTGAATAAAAATGCCTGCCACGTAAGTAAAATAAAGGGTTATCTGTCGTATTAAACTCAATAATATTATTGCTTAACGGCTTATTGTTGAGTAAAACTTTGTCTATGGTTAAGCTGACTAACTGATGACCTGAATACTTTTCTTTATCCCATTCAATAAAGCGCATACCACCCACTTCAATATAGGATTGATCTTTTTTCTTGTTAAAATGGTAGCTGCAAATACGGCCCGCAGGTGTTCTGTCACCATCACCATTGTTTTCATAATCATAATTACCCCATTCATAAATTCGAACGGTATCTTCAGAAGTTAGTTTTGTAGGGTCAGTTAATAGTCGCCATGCTGTATATAGTCCTGCAGGGCCACCACCAAAAATAGTGTAATTTGCCATAATCATTCGTCCTTGTTTTAGTTATTTCCAGTTTATTGAGAAATTTTTCAGCGCGATTTGATAGCCACGATAATTAAATTCAGTGATATCTTCGTACAGCATTTGATTGATCATATCACCGAGGATTGGTATGAATTTTCCAGCCCAGCCGGCAGAATAAACCACAATATTTTTGTTATTGGTTTTTTCTTTGGGTAAATAATCTAACAATAGTTCTTTTGCGGGGTCTTCAGACAATGCGATTAAACAGGTAGATGTAAAATGAGGTGTTGCCTCTAACCCTTGCATATGTTGATTTACCCATTGCGAGTCTAGTGCCAAGCTTTTTGAACTTGGCGCAAGACTGCGTTGCGAAGGATTTTTAATAATACCGTGATCAGGAAAATCAGTTGCAACACGAAGATAACCAGGGTGAGACCAGTCAACTTCCGGAAAACCGTAAAATAATGACGTACTTTGTTGTTCTTGAAAAACAAACCATGTTGGTAAATATAAGTTCGGGTCCGTTTTTTTAAAGTATGCCGAAGACATTTGCCAAATATCTATAGGAACTTTTAGGTCAAGCTTCTCCATGACATTGTTGACATAGGGACCAGTTGTTATAGCCAATTTCGAACATTGATATTCTTCACACTCGGTTGAAACTAATATTTCATTCTCAACATCGTTATTTAAACCTGTAACTTTTTGCCAAGCGAATAAATCAACTAAACCAGAAGCAAGACATTGGTTATAAAGAACTTCCTCTGTGGCTTTGAGGTTGATAATACCGCCATCAGGCTGAAAAAAACCTGTGTACGTGGGAGGTAAATCTTTAAAGGAAAATTCTTTTTCAATATTTGCCGCCGACAACTTTCGAAAGGGAATATTTAACGTCTTCATTACGTTCTCAGCAGCTTCAATTCCGCCTTCTTGAGAAGATAGTTTTGGGTCACCAAACCAAAGGCTGCCGCAGCGCTCTACTAATGTGTGCTGGCTATAACGCTGTAGTTGCGACCAAAAGTCTTGCGAAGCCAGTGCTAACTCTGCCATATATTTTTCAGCATATTGCAAACGAAATTGTCGTGAGGCGCCTGCTGAACTGCCCTGATTATTGAGAAAGCCAAATTGTTCTAACACCAATGTTTTTTTACCACGCAGACTTGCTTGATAAGCAGTAGCAAGTCCCATTGGTCCACCGCCAATAACTATTAAATCATAGTTTTTCATGTATTCTTCCTTAAATCATCGTTTCAAATCCGTGAATATCTCAAGAGGAATTTAATGTGAAATACATTCCAATTGTTTTAATAAATTTTTTTACCTTTAACTTATTGTGAGCCTATAAAGTTTGTATTTCACCTTTGAAAAAAAATGCTAATAGGCTTAACCGATTGCAACGTATTTTTGGGAGCTGCTTCTTTCTAGCTATATGTGTTTAAATCGATCAGACTAGATTAATTTTCCGCTCACTTAATAATGTTGTGACACAAACTAATATTAGTCGTAAGAAAAATAATGCCAAGTTAAAATAAAATTTAATGTGAATAAAGGTATTACCAATCTAGATATTCATCTGGGCTTTTTCTCTGATGAAACAGTCAATAAAAATAAATCATTAAAGTGCAGCAACATGAAGCCATTATTTTGGTAGTTACCGAAGATGCGATTGACTTAAAGTTACTTATTTTGAAAAAACCAATAAATGATTTGGTATTAGTAGAATGATGGATATAAAAATAGAACTTAAGAACTTGTTATGTTGCTTTCATTTCACGCTAAAAGTGCAGGGTGATTTTAATTTTTTGGCTGATTAAACTAGCATCGAAAAATAAACTTTATAAGGCGCACTACCTACCAAAGCTAGTTAATTGTGGCTAATAGCACTGTTAATTGATTTCTCCTAATCTAACTACAGCTCAGAAAATCTTTGGGCCAGAGTCTACAACCCTTTGAATAGTCACGGATGTACCTGTCGAATAATTGAAAGAAACCGATAGCAATAATGCAATCGACTTCTTACTTTAAAGGCAAAGAACTAATGTTACTTTACTAACAACGAGATAAAAAAACTCATCTCTAAAGCTTTTTCTTTTAAACTTTTAAAACGCCCTGAAGCACCACCGTGGCCAGCGTCCATATCGGTTTTGAATAGTAATAAATTGTCATCAGTTTTAAATTCACGCATTTTAGCGACCCATTTCATTGGCTCAAAATACTGTACTTGTGAATCGTGTAACCCGGTGGTGACCAATATATTAGGGTAGGCTTGAGCACTGACATTATCGTATGGCGAATAGGCTAAAATATCATGATAAGCTTGGGTATCGTTCGGGTTTCCCCATTCGTCATATTCATTGGTGGTTAACGGTATAGTTTCATCAAGCATAGTAGTTAATACATCTACAAATGGTACATGCGCGCCAATGCCTACATATAGCTCCGGTGCTTGGTTTACCACTGTGCCCATCAGTAAGCCGCCAGCACTACCACCAGTGGCAAATATTTTATCTTTAGCGCCGTAACCTTGTTCGATTAACGCTTTAGTCACGTCGATAAAGTCGTTAAAGGTATTTTGTTTGTGCGCCATTTTACCTGTATCGTACCAATGTCTTCCCAACATTTCAGAGCCACGAACATGAGCAATAACGTAAACAAAACCGCGGTTGAGTAAGCTTAAGGTTTCACTAGAAAAATTAGGGTCTATGGTAACGCCGTAAGCACCATAACCGTATTGAAGTAGGGGATTAGTACCATCTTTTTTAAAGCTATCGCTTTGATAAACAAGCGATACAGGAACTTCTACACCATCACGAGCGGTAATAAATAAACGCTCTGATTGATAATCATCTTTGTTAAAATCACCTAATACTTTTTGTTGTTTAAGTAACTTTCGTTCACCCGTTGCTAAGTCAAACTCAAATAAAGAGCCTGGAGTTGTTAAACTTGAATAATATAATCGTGCAACAGTGCTTGTTGGCTCAGGGTTATCGTCAAGGCAGGCGAAGTAACACGGGTCATCAAAACATAATGGGTATTGCTGACCAGCATTTTCACCAGCAGTGGTATGAACAATAAACCGTATTTGGCCACTTTCTCGTTCGGTAACCACGATAAAATGATTAAATAATTCAATACCTTCAATTAGCACATCTTTTCGGTGTGGAATGACTTCTTGCCAGCTACTGATATCGTTGATTTGGTCAACGGCAGCTTTCATCAATTTGAAGTTTTTAGCTTGGTAGTTGCTAACAATATAGAAGTACTCGCCCATTTTGTCTGCATGATATTCGTGTTGCTCTAGATAAGGCAATAACTCAATAAACTTGCCATTAGGATCATCAGCGTTGAGTGCGAAATAATGCGTTGATTCAGTAGCATGCAAACAAATATAAATTTGAGAGTCATCTCGGCTTTTGTCTAAACTGAGATAAAAGCTGTGATCGTCTTCTTCATACACTAAAACATCATCAGTTTGTGGTGTGCCTAGCTTATGACGATAAACTTGTGTGCCTAATAGGGTTTCAAGATCTTTCTTTACGTAATATACGGTTTCATTGTCGTTAGCCCAAACAATTTGTCCTTCAGTCTCAACAAGAACATCGGCTAAATAAGCATCTTTTGAGTTGGAAAGCTGGTTTAAATTTTTAAAGTAGATGGTGTATATACGGCGGCTGTCAGTGTCTTCAGATATTGACATGATGTGATCATTGGGGCTTATCGATAAATCACCTAATTCATAAAATTCATGGTCTTTCGCGCGCTCATTAACATCTAATAGCAGGGCTTTATTTTCACCAGAAAACCCTGTTGCTCGATAATAATTTGAAAACTCTTGTTCGCCACTTATTTCGCTGTGGTACCAGTATTTTCCATCTTTTGCAGGCACAGAATTATCGTCTTTGACGATTCTATTTTTAAGCTCATTGAAAAGCTGTTCTTGCAACGGCTTTTGCTCGGCTAACATTGCATCAGTATAGTTATTCTCTTTATTAAGGTGCGCCAGTACTTTTTCATCACTACGTTGGTCATCACGCATCCAATAATAATTATCCACTCGTTGATGATTGTGTTTTGTTATTTTATGTGGAATTTTTTTAGCAATTGGTGCGGTACTATTCTTGTTTGTTTGGCGAAAAGACGTAGGCACTAAGCGCTCCTGTTTAAATAATATTAAATTAGTAACGAAGGATAAATTTTGATGAGCAAGTTTATCGCTCTTTTAATATATAGGTTAGTTATTTGTGTTAAAAATTTAGCTTAGATATGAACGAGCAGTTTTCATTACAGACTAATGTACAAGCCATTTGTATTTAGCGATTACATAGGCTGTTAATTTTAATTAGATGTTTTTATTAATGAATGGACACTGTTTTAATATACAGCTCACTGTTAAATCCATATTTATTGTAGAAAGATGGATTAAATCTACTTTTCCACATAAGCAGGATGAGTACAAAATTAGTAACTATTTGAGTATTATAGATAAGCTATGTATATTGCAATGAATAAATAAACATTAATTGGTTAGTGTTCCTCGGAGAAAGTGGGATCTGATCTGTCTAATAAGCTGTTAGGCAGCAAGGAAGGTTTCGTGAAACTTATTATAGTATTATTGGCATTCTTTCATTTTCAATCATTCGCAATAGATAACACGCCGAAACAATTAAATTTTTGCGGAGTTATAGGTATGTACGCCGTATCACCTGATGGTCAGTTAGAGCAGTTTTTATTTGCAGGAAGTCCTCAATGCTACGATAAAAAATTTAATCCCGATATATCCAAAGACTGGCTAAAAGCTGCATGCGGGTATTTTACTACCCAGCAACATGACTCAACCTATCAAAAGGGTGAAAAGCAAAATTGGAATTCTAAAATTTTCTATTACCTTCCTACAAGGCCGGATGTTGTGTTTCCAAATAAAGATTCCGGATCTAGTGTAGAGAACCCAGTAGTTTACGTTAAAGAATCAATTTTAGGTGATTCTCATAAGTTTTGTGATGGTGTTCTTCATACAATGTAATGCGTAATAGCAGCCTAACAAGGGCTTCAAACGGAAAAAATAGTGTTGGCTGTTTTCACTCCGTTCAAAAATTTTAGCCAACACAATTTTTCCGCTTAAGCGGGCGTTAGCAGTATAAGGAATCTATCGTGTTAAACGAAATATTTGAGTTGATTCATATAAAAAGTAAGTGGGTATATTTATACCTAAGTTTCTTTAGTACATTAGGCTTATTTAGTTTTATCTCTATAGTGTTCAATATTGAAATAGAAACAGGTTTAATGTTATCAATGTCAATCTTTACTAGTATTGGTTCATTTCTGTTTACTGCAAATAAAATAAACGACGCAAAGTCTAAAGAGTAAAATACAGCTAACAAAAACTTCAAACGGAACAAAAACAGTTGGTTAGGTTCCGCTTCGCTTCACATTTTAAC
>OJGT01000072.1_pt1 | contig 22882 bp, 22 predicted proteins | sample 1595031 | NCBI WGS metagenome assembly OJGT01 (sample SAMN05416857, study PRJEB24817) | seawater metagenome | isolation source: Sea water | place: Canada:Atlantic | collected 2013-11 | reverse complement strand
ACGTCTCGTGGGCTCGGAGATGTGTATAAGAGACAGATCAATATCATCAAATTCTTCTAATAATGCATCTATTTCAGCCTCTTCATCTTCATTAATGATGATTGGAGGATTACCATCATATAAACGATGATTCATATTCTGAAAGTAAGCATTTTTAATAAATTCATAAGAATCTGAAGATTCGTTGACTAATTGTTCTTGATCTCGAATGCCAGCTCGAGCTTCTAAGCCTAGTACACCTAAACGTACTATGTTTGGCCAAAAATCAATAACAGCTAAGGGCCAATATAAGCCATCGACATAATCCCCGACCTCTTCTCTAACAGAACTAGGGCCTAATGCAGGAATAACAAGATAAGGTCCATCACCTACGCCATAAGAGCCTAATACTTCACCAAACTCTTCTTGTTCTCCAGACCAACCAAAATCACTTGCAGGATCATAAAACCCTAATAAACCTACCGTTGAGTTCAACAAAAATCTACCACTTCCTTGAGCCGCATCTGAAAACTTCAACTGTAAAAGATTATTAATAGCACTCGATGGTTCATTTAAATTAAGCGCCATGTTGTATAAGCCAGTACGCAAGAATGTTGGTGTATACGTGGTATAAAATTCAGAAGCTGGTTTTGCCACATATTTATCAACATAATCCCAAGTAAAAGTCCAAAACGGCCTGTTAATTTCTTCAAATGGATCTCGAGGATCATTCAATTCCTTATCAGCCGGAGTTGAAGAGCAAGCAGATAAAAATATAACAAGCAATAATACAATTGAACGAGAATTTCGAAATAAAGATTTATTCACAGAAGTTAATTCCTTCCTAGGGATAGATTTAAAATATAATGCAGACGAATTTTTTAGTTTAACATAAATTTAAAAAAATTTAAAAAGCCGTCAAAATAGAAGTTAAGAAGAGGTTTTCTTTTGGTAGATAGCAATTAACATTTCAACTTCCGCATAAGGAAGCTCGCATTCTGTAACAATCTCATCAATATCTGCACCTTTTTCAGCTAGCTTAATGGCACGCGAATAAAACTTATCATTGCCTTGAACTGATTGTAATTGTTCAATGATAGCATCTTGGTTATTTACATGAGTTTGCAATGTGTTAATACGGTGTTCAAGTTGCTTTGACACCTGCGTATTCTCTATTGTTATTTTTTCATTAGATCTTTGCAGATTAGAGAGCTCACGACCTAACTCTTCATTTACCAGTTGAAGGTTATTAACAATTAACTCTTGTGCTTGGTACTGCGAGGTAAGCAACGTCACTTGCGCTTTATGCCTCATTGATAAAATAAAAATACCAACAAGACAAAAAACACTAATAACAAGTGCGACAACAGCAATAATGGGTAAGGCTAATAAAGACATAAAATCAATAATAAATAATGAAAGATTGCACTCAGTATATAATTCGAAATTCTAGTTAATGTCGAGTACAAGGTGCTTTAAAATTGTTTTAGTTCATCCCACTCATCATCTGAGAGTAGTTTATCTAAATCAACTAATATTAATAATTCACCATCTCGGTTAGACACACCTTGAATAAACTGTGCACTTTCTTCATTACCAACATTAGGTGCATCATCTATTTCTGATGCCTTTAAATAAACAACTTCAGCAACACTATCTACTAAGATACCAATAACTTGTTTTTCAGACTCGATAACCACTACACGTGTGTTATCACTCACTTCACAAGGTTCTAACCCAAAACGAGAGCGAGTATCTATTACTGTAACCACGTTACCACGTAAGTTTATAATACCAAGTACATATAACGGAGCCCCCGGAACAGGTGCAATTTCACTGTAACGTAAAACCTCTTGCACTTGCATAACATTAATTCCATAAACTTCATTTTCAAGCTTAAATGTTACCCACTGAAGTACTTCATCATTATCGCCCATTTTCGTATTAGAACTTCGTCTCTCATCAGACATACTACTTGCCTCTCAAATTATTTTTAAAGTATATACTTAGCTATTAAGAACATTATGAATCAACTTTGTGAATTCCGCTACCATCATGAAGTAATTGAACTAATGAATCTACATCAAGTAAAGCGCACATTTTACCTTTTACTAAGCCTGCTAGCCAAGGTTTCTTACTAGAAGCAGCTGCCCACTTAACTTCATCCTGCTTTAAAACAACAGTATCAATTAAGTTTTCTGCTGATAAACCCCAACCACTTTTATTTAACATAATAATATATTGATAGTTTAAAGACTCTTTCAGCTTATCATCGCATTTTTCTGGCATGACCCATAAAGCTGTATCAACAACATTTATTTTTTCATCTCTATATAGCATTACGCCTTTATACCATGCAGGTTTACCCATCAACGATGTTGTTTTATCAACTGGATGTATTCCACCTAATTCAATCAAAGGCACTGCTAGTGTTAAACCACCAACATCAAAAAAGAGTGCTTGAAAATCACCTTCACGGTATGACTTCTTCGGTAGAACACTGTCATCATCTTGACTCTTTTGTGTAACTAAAACCGTTTCTAAGGCATTTTCTTGTTCTGGTTGCTCATAGGTATGCTTTTGAGTAGTAAAGGTTTCCTCTTTAACTTCAAGATTGGCATTAACATTTTTTAATAAGGCTTCTAGACGTTCATTTTCAACGACTACTTTATTTTCAACCACATGATTCTTTGTGCTTGCTTGCATACGAGGTTCATCTGTCATTAACTCAGACAGATAGTTTTTCATTACTTTTTTACTTGCTGCTAATGGTTTTGCCATTTCTTTCTACTTTTTAAGCTGATTTCATTAAGTATTTCAATAAGTTTCTATATGCAAAAACTCCACGAGAATTTGGCATAAAATGCGAAGGCACTTTTTGTGCTTGGCTAGCATTCCTAAAATTTGTATCAACAGGTATAACGCTCGGCCAAACTTTATCTTTATGGGTGTCGAGTAATTTTTGATAAGAGAGAATTGAAGCTTTAGTACGCTTGTCAAACATTGTAGGGATTATTGTATATTTGAAAGGCTGTTCTTGCTCTCCTTGCATCAAATCCATCGTAGTAATCATTCTATCCAAACCTTTCAACGCAAGGTATTCAGTTTGAACAGGCACAATGACCTTATTTGATGCGGCTAAAGCATTTACCATAAGCACACCTAAAACCGGTGGGCAATCCAATAATACATAATCATAATATTGAGATATTTTTTCGATAGCCTTTTTCAGTACTAACCCCATACCAACCTTAGCACCTAACGCTCTATCCAATGTTGCTAACCCCATGGTTGCAGGTAAAATATCTAAATGGGGGTACTGTGTAGGGCATAAACTTTGTAAAATTTGTTCTGTTGAAGAGACTTGAGTAAACAAATCGAAAACACTCAATTCTAAATCTTCTGACTCAATACCAAAATAATAACTCAATGAGGCATGAGGGTCGGTATCAATTAACAATACTCGTTTATCACTCTCAGCTAACAGTCCTGCTAAAGCGATAGTTGTTGTGGTTTTACCAACCCCACCTTTTTGATTTGCAACCGTCCAAACTTCCAAAGAGCATTCCTGTTAATTATGAATAATTCACTAATGTTTTTATTTTATTGACGCTAATAGAGCTACTTTACTCGTTTGACGTATTATCGTTTTCATCTCGAGTTGTGATTCGTATACCACCATTTTCTAAACGAATAATATTTATTTCATTACCCTTTTCACCTGGTTCAACTACTTTAGTTATGGCCTCAACATCTTTGACACTAATTGTTGGTGCATTTAACAAGTTTGATTTTTCCAACCCGTATTTAGAAATCGCTACAACTACTTTTCTATTTTTTGCTCGTCCTTGCGCTGTAGAGTTGTCAGCACTAGGGTAATATTGTCCATACCCCTCTATGGCCATTCGAGCAGGATTCATACCTAAACTTTCTAATACTTGTAAAATAGCAGTAGCTCTATAAACAGATAATTCCCAATTTGATGAAAATATTTCAGTATTAATTGCTTGGTTATCTGTATAGCCTCTTACTCTTACAAAGTTGGTAACCTCATCAAGAATATCATAAATTACAGCTAGAATATTAGTCGCTGAATTAGTCGCAGAAGAAGATCCACTCGGAAATAACAGGCCACTATTTAATTCAATTTCAAGCCAGTCTCCGTCAACTTGTAGTTGCGCATAGCCAGACTCAACTAGTTCATACAGTGCTGCATGTAATTCTTCTTCTAATGAGGTTAAATTAGAACCTACTTGAGAGTGCGATATATTTGACAACGTTTGATCACCCTCTAGAAGCTGTGGTCCAGCATCATCGAGTAAACCATTGCCGTATAGACGTTTATTTGTTTTACTACTGTTTACATCAAGAATATCATCTCCATGACCACGGTTTTTTGGTTGTTCTTCATTAGCTTGAAAAACCCGCCCCACAGACTCTGTAATTGTTTCAAATGGCTCTTCATTTACCATCGCCATAGCATAAAGAACAACAAATAAAGCAAAGAGTAAAGTCATATAATCAGCATAAGAAACAAGCCAGCGATGAACATCTTCACCTTCTACATTCTCTCTTCTCTTACGTAGCGGTCTCACTGCTCTAACCTGAATGCAGAAAGTTTATTTTCAATCGCATGAGGATTCTCTCCACGAGCTATAGCCATCAATCCCTCAGAAATCATTTCACGATACATTGTTTGCTGATGAATAATAGCTCGAATTTTATTTGCGATAGGTAAATAGATTAAGTTCGCAAAACCTACGCCATAAATTGTTGCAATAAAAGCAGTTGCGATACCTTGCCCTAGTAAAGATGGTTCAGTTAAATTACTCATCGCATGAATTAGTCCCAAAACTGCGCCTAATATACCTATGGTCGGACTATATCCCCCCATAGCTTCAAATATACTAGCCGAACGCAAGCTGTGTTCGCGATAAACCTCTAAATCTAATTCTAAAGAAGCTTGTAAATCTTCAAACTCTGCACCATCTACAAGTAAGTTCAATCCTTTTTGCGTGTAACTATCTTCTACATCTAGTGCTACATCTTCTAGTGCCAGATAACCAGATTCACGTGATTTTTCTGACCAAAAAACGATATCATCAATACCCTTTTCGATATCATAACAAGGCGGTATAAAGACCCATTTCAATAGCGAAAAAGCATGGAGAAATTGAGTGCTTGAGGACTGCAACATAACAGCACCAAGGGTTCCACCCACTACAATAATAAAAGCAGGTAATTCAAACAAAGTAGAAACAGAGCCGCCATCTAATGCGAAACCAGCATAAATAGCTAAAATTGCAACAATAAGACCAGCAACACTTAGTCTATCCATGTTTGATTTCCTTTATAATAGCGCTTGAGATACCATCTAACGGCAAAGATAACTGTGATATTCCTGCAGCGGCAACAGCTTGGGGCATGCCATAAACTACACATGTTTGTTCATCTTGCGCCCAAATGGTTGAACCTCTAGATTTTAACATTCTTGCCCCTTCTCGACCGTCAGCTCCCATCCCTGTTAAAATAATTCCCAATACATTTGCAGAAAAAACTTTTGACGCTGAGCCAAAGCTCACATCGACACTCGGTTTAAAAGTAATTTTTGCTGAATTGTCTTCAACTATTTTTATTTTAGCTGCATTTTCTGTACCAGTTAGAACCATTTGTCGTCCACCTGGAGCTAAATAAGCACAACCTGGTTTTAGAATATCGCCATCACTTGCTTCTTTAACCTGTATTTTACATAAAGAGTTCAATCTATTTGCAAAAGCATGAGTGAAAGTAGCAGGCATATGCTGCACCATAATAATGGGTAAAGGGAAGTTTTGAGGTAATTGAGTTAGTATTTTTTGTAATGCAACAGGCCCACCTGTAGAAGTTCCTATTGCGATTAACTTATAGCTTTTTCCAGAGGCTTTAACTTGTACAGGAGGTGAGTCATTAACCGTTTTAGCTGCTCTTGCAGTTTTAGATTGCAGTGTAGATGGAGTTTTTCGAGCATTTAGGGATGTTTCTTGATGAGAAGGTCGGTTAATTGCCCTTGCAGGCGTATTAGGAGACACGCTGCGTCGAGTTAACCCACTCTTTTTTGCTAATTGAATAACTCGTTGACGTAATAAGCTTCCGGCTTCATCTGTATTTTGTGCTATGTCACTAAACTTTTTAGGAAGAAAGTCTAAAGCGCCGGCTTCTAAAGCTTCAATGGTAGATTTTGCACCTTGATGTGTTAAAGATGAAAACATTAAAATAGCAGTTGGAGACTTTTCCATTATCTGCTTTACTGCAGCAATACCATTCAATATGGGCATTTCGATGTCCATAGTAATGACATCTGGCTTAAGAGCAATAGCCTTGTCTACCGCTTCTTGACCATTCACAGCTACATCAATTACATCTAGCTGTGAATCCTTATTAAGTATATCGCTGACTCGTCGTCTAAAAAAACTTGAATCATCAACAACGAGTACTTTATAGACCATCTAATTTCTCAACTTTAAATAATTTTTACTCATCCTTATTAACAGTTTGAGTATTCCTAACTAATAGATTATGAACGCAATTTTTTATTTACAGGTAATTTTTTAGCGTAGAATCTTAGCATGTTTGGTATATCTATAATTAAAGCGATACCACCATCACTTGTAATTGTTGCACCGGCCATACCAGGTGTTCCGTGTAATAATCTATCAAGCGGTTTAATAACTACCTCTTCTTGGCCTATTAACCGATCAACAACAAAAGCCACTTGCTGATTTCCTACTTGAACTATAACAACATGCCCTTTATCGCGAGGAGTATTTTCGCAGTCTCTAACTAACCATTGATCTAAATAAAAGAGTGGAATTGCTTTTTCACGAACAATAATCGTTAATTGACCATCAACATTATTTGTTTTAGTTAAGTCTAAATGAAAAATTTCATTTACCGCAGCAAGAGATAGTGCAAAAGTTTGCTTGCCAACAACGACCATTAACGTTGGTAATATTGCTAAAGTTAGTGGCACTTTAATTTCTAAAATTGTGCCTACGCCCATCTCAGAGTCAATATTAACAGTACCGTTTAGTTGAGCTATTTTGGTTTTCACCACGTCCATGCCAACACCACGACCTGAAACTTCAGATATTTCAGTTTTGGTAGAGAACCCTGGAGCAAAAATCAAACTAAATGCTTCTTTGTCTGGCATTCTCGATGCTGCATCGGCATCAAGTACCCCACGCTCAATCGCAATGCCTTTTAATTTTTCAGCATTCATACCCGCACCATCATCTTTAATGGTTAGTAAGATATGATCACCTTCTTGCGAAGCCGATAAAATGACACTCCCCTGACGAGGTTTACCCATCGCTTCACGATCGGCAGGTAATTCAATTCCGTGGTCAACAGAGTTTCTAACTAAATGCACTAAAGGATCGGCTAATGCTTCCACTAGATTTTTATCTAAATCAGTGTCCTCACCTTCTAAAATCAGTTGTATATCTTTATCTAGACTGCGTGCTAAATCACGTACTACTCGAGGAAAACGGCCGAATACTTTTTTGATTGGTTGCATGCGGGTTTTCATTACCGCACCCTGTAAATCGGTAGTTACAGCATCCAAGTTTGACACTGCTTTACTTAAGTTTTCATCATCAGAAACCAAACCTAAGCTGGTTAAGCGGTTTCTCACTAAAACCAACTCACCAACCATATTCATTATGATATCAAGTCGTTTAGTGTCTACTCGAACCGTTGTTTCCCCCTGAGGAGTTGCTGGTTGCGGTGCTTTTTTACTTGCAGGAGCAGCCTTCGATTTGGCCGCAGGTTTAGCAGCCGCTTTAACAGCTGCTGGCTTTGCAACAGATTCTTTTTTAACAGGCTGTTGTGGAGCTACTTTTTCTTCCGGCAAAGAAGATGTTGCTCCAGGTTTAGGGGCATTACCTTTACCATGAAGTTCATCTAATAAGCTTTCAAATTCATCATCATTAATTTCATCAGAAGACACACTTGGCGTACTAGCTGAGTTACTAACTTCTGCCGAAAAAGCACCTTGCCCATGTAACTCATCCAGTAATGATTCAAATTCATCATCAGAAATATCATCACTATTTGTAATAACAGGAGGGCTATCTGTATCAGGTTTACTAGATGTAGAAGAAGAAGGAGCACCACCGCCATGTAATTCGTCTAGCAGTCGTTCAAACTCATCTTCACTCATTTCATCTGCCGAATTCGACTCTGTTGATTCTTGCTCTACTGGCTCAATAGGATTTTCAACTACAGGCTCGGGAGCAATATCTTCAATAACTTGAGGTGCATCTTGATCTTCAGGTACGCTTAATCGCTTAAGTTCAGCTAATAAACTATCCTCAGCAGCGATTAACGGCTCTTTATTTTGCACCAATACGAACATATCATTAACCGTATCAAGCGCAGATAAGATAGTATCCATTAAATCAGCATTGACAGATCGTTGACCGTTACGAAGTAAATCAAAAATATTTTCAGCACCGTGACAAACGTCAACAAGTTCGGTTAAAGCAAGAAAACCTGCTCCACCTTTTACGGTATGAAAACCTCGAAAGATTGCATTCAGTAAATCAGCATTATCGACATCATTCTCAAGCTCAACTAATTGCTCAGAAAGTAGTTCAAGTATTTCACCTGCTTCTACTAAAAAATCTTGTAGAATTTCTTCATCGGCTTCAAAAGACATTCTTTACTCCTGCTAAAACCCTAAACTTGATAATAGATCGTCAACATCATCTTGATCTTCAACAACGTCATTTCTATTTTCTGTATTAACTATTGGCCCTTCAACTAGGTTCTCACCCACTTTAGGTGATTCGCTTGCTTGTGAATGGTCTGCTGATATACCAAAGGCTGTCAGCATTGCAATTAAACTTTCTTCAACTTCATGTACCAAATCGATAACTTTACGGATAACCTGACCAGTTAAATCTTGAAAATCTTGAGCCATCAGTACATCAGTCATTAAACCATGAATATGATGAGTTTCTTTGCTTGTTGTAGTCAATAATTTGTCTATATCAACACATAAGCCTTTGAACTCATTGAGCTCAATTTCATTATTCATTAACTTTGTCCATAATGGATTTACATCACGGACTTGCTCTGCAAGGTTATCAACAACAGGAAAAATTGATTCAACAACATCCATGGTTTTATTGGCCGCATCTTCTGTGCGAGTAATAACATAATTCAAACGTTCTTTAGCATCAGGAATATCTGCCGTTGCTAAATCATTCAACCGAGAGTCAAGTTGAAAGTTGTTCAAAGAGTCATGTAACTGACGTGTTAATTTACCTATTTCAGCAAATAAATCAGAATTTATTGGATTTTGAATTTCAGCAATCAACGCATCAGCTTTATCTTGCTGATCTGTTTCCAAAAATTCAACTAATGCTCTCGCTTGTTCTAACGAAACACTACCTACCATTGCTATACTCATGTAAAGTCCTTAACACGTAAACCAAAGCATTATTAATTTGATAAACATGAACTATTTATCAAATTTAAAACTAACCCAAACGTTCAAAAATTTTGTCAATTTTAGTTTTGAGTGTTCCTGCTGTAAATGGTTTAACAATATAGCCATTAACACCTGCTTGAGCAGCCATTATAATTTGCTCTTTTTTTGCTTCAGCTGTAATTAATAATACAGGGATATGAGATAAGCTTGAATCTGCACGAATAGCTTTTAACAAGTCTATACCTTGCATTCCAGGCATATTCCAGTCAGTGACTACAAAATCAAAATCACCACCTTGAAGCATAGGTAAAGCAGTACTGCCATCATCTGCTTCTTGAATATTTGTGAAACCTAAATCACGTAGCAAATTTTTTACTATACGTCTCATGGTTGAAAAGTCATCAACTACAAGCACTTTCATATTTTTATCCAAGGCACCCTCCGGCGAAACATTCAATATTTTTATTCATTATCAATTTTATTTATAGTTAAGTTAAAATGTTAACAGCTATATTACTCAATTTTGCCAAGATTGCATACGCGCTTTTAATCGATGCATTGCTTGGCTATGTATTTGACTTACTCTAGATTCACTTACATCAAGTACTTGACCAATTTCTCGTAAGTTTAGTTCTTCATCATAATATAGAGACAGTACTAAAGCTTCTCTCTCGGGTAAAGTACTAATACATTCAGCAAGTCCTTTTTTAAATGCGTTACGTTCAATGCTTTGATATGGATCATCTTCATGACATGTCTCATCAAACTTTAACGCATCTTCACTGACACCAAGATCCTGAATATCAAGTATTTTACCTGTACTTACTTCACTTAATATATGATGGTACTCATTTAGCGAAATATCAAGTTTTTCAGCGACTTCAACATCAGTAACATCACGACCTAGTTGAGCCTCTAGTTGCTTTATTGCTTCACTAACCATACGGCTATTTTTGTGTACAGAACGAGGTGTCCAATCACCACGACGCATTTCATCTAACATTGCACCACGAATACGAATACCTGCAAAGGTTTCAAAGCTAGCCCCTTTAGAATTATCAAAGTTATTCGCAGCTTCAAAAAGACCTATCATGCCTGATTGAATCAAATCATCAACCAGAACACTTGCAGGCAAACGCGCTAACAAATGATAGGCAATTCGTTTTACTAGTACAGTATGCTGCTCAAGCAAAGACGATTTATCAATTTGACTGTCATAAGAACTAACTTTCAACACGTGTGATCAATCTCATTTAGATGAATTAAATTTTCTAATTTTTGTCATTGATTTCAACTCAAAAATTAGCCCTAATAATCTAATAACTGCTCAATAAAAAACTCTAAATGCCCAGAAGCTTGTTGTGGAATAGGCCAGTCTACGATTTTACCTGCTAAGCCTTTAAACGCTTTTGCAGCAGGTGATTCTGGAAATGCATCTACTATTGCTTGTTGTTTACGCACTGATTTTCGAATATTGTCGTCAAAAGGTACAACAGCAACGAGTTCAAGTGCTACATCCAAAAACCTATCAGTAACTTTAGTAAGCTTTGCAAATAATTGTTGTCCTTCTCTTGGACTACGAACCATATTAGCAATAACTTTAAATTTGAAGACTCCATGATCGCGGTTCAATAACTTCATTAAAGCATAGCAATCGGTAATTGATGTGGGTTCATCACAAACAACAAGCATTACATCTTGTGCCGCTCTGGTAAAACTAAGCACCATATCTGAAATACCAGCTGCCGTATCAACAATTAGTACATCAAACTCTGTTTGCATTTCACTAAATGCACGAATTAAACCGGCATGTTCTGATGGTGTTAAGTCAACCATAGATTGCGACCCTGAAGTCGCAGGAATTATTTTAATATTACTAGGGCCGGTAATAATAATATCATCAAGCTCACATTCACCTGATAATACATGGGAAAGGTTTCGTTTAACTCTAAGGCCTAGCATAACGTCAACATTTGCTAAACCTAAATCAGCGTCTAAGACTAAAACGCGTTTACCCTGTTGTCCTAATGCAATAGCGGTATTCAAAGAAACATTGGTTTTACCAACACCACCTTTACCGCCTGATACAGCTATGACTTTAACTTTATTTGAGTCTTGCATCTTTCTTAAGCCGCTCGCTTGATCTACCATTTATTACTTCTTATGTTACTTTTTATATCAATTCAGAAAACTAGGATATAACCGCCGCAGGTGCTACTGGCATAGACTGTACTGCTGATTGTGTAAAACTAGTATTGCTTTTTGCTGACTTCATTGCCATTTTATCTGCAAGCGTAACCAATTTTTCAGCATTTGCAACCTTAATATCCTCTGGAACTCTTTGTCCGTCAGTAAGATAACCTATTGGCAGTCCATTTTGAATTGAAGTTGTAATTATTTCACCAATACTAACACTTTCATCAAGTTTAGTATAAATACAGCCCGACAATGGTACTTTTTTGAAACGATCAACATTTTCTTGCATGACTTGTTGCTGACTATTAGCCGCTAAGACCAAGTAATTACGAATTCTAAAGCGTGCATTTGAGACCAAGTTAGCAAGGTTTTCAGCAAGGCGAATATCTCGTTGCCCCATACCTGCAGTATCTATTAGAATGAGTTTTTTCTTTGAATACTGTTGTAATAAAACATCCAACGCTTGGCTATCTTTAGCTAAGCTTACTTGGCAACCAATTATTTTTCCGTAAGTGGCTAATTGCTCAAACCCTGTAATTCTAAAAGTATCTGTAGAAATTAGTGCGACTTGATCATGACCATGTATTTGTGCAAAACGTGCAGCAAGCTTTGCTATAGTTGTTGTTTTACCAACACCTGTAGGGCCAACTAAAGCAACTACTCCACCACGATAAATAATATCATTTTGGGTTGTGTTTATTTGTTCACTAATTAGTTTTGTTGCATGTTGCCATGCTTCAGCTTCATGGGCTTGTGCTGGTACATATCCTGCGATTTGATCGGCAATTTGTTCATTTAAACCCAACGAAAGTAAACGTGTTACTAAAACAGCACGCTGGGGATCTTTTTGCGCCATATCTTGCCACATCAAACCAGACACTTGGTGCTCAAGTAATTGTCTAATTGAGGCCATTTCTTGTTCTATTTTATCAAAATTTTGCTTATTAATGTCACCCGCTGAGTTAGCGAATTGTTCAGGCATTTGATTGGTAGCTAGTTTATTGGCCATGTGTTCAGCTTCAGTAGAGGCATTAGCATGTAACGTCGCTGAACTGGCTGGTTCTACTTCAGAGTTACTATAAGAGGCAGGGATTGTACCATCAGGTTTTGAGTGACTAAGTCTTTGTGTAAAATTACGTAATTGCTCTTCAATATCATCATCACTATCGTGTTTGATCGACGGTTGAGATTCAGAGGTCTCTTGTTGACCTTGGGGCACTGCACTGTGCTGTACTTGACGATTAAGCAGTGCAGATAAACTATCCGCTGGCGTACTCGCAATAGACTGATTTAATTGCTCTTGCGGTGATGCTCCAATATTGACAACATCATTGGATACTTCACGCTTAATAGCATTATTATCTTCAATATTAGGAACGGTATTATTAGGCACATCACTTGGTAATGATTGACTATAGTCAATAGCAGCCATAAGCTCCACACCCTCAGGAATTTTCTTATTAGACATAATTACTGCATCAGCACCTAATTCGTCTTTAATTTGTGCTAATGCGCTACGCATATCTTTGGCAACAAAACGTCTAATTTTCACAATTCACCTCTCATTTAGTAACGAGTTCATTGCTGCGAATTATACAGTTAAAATATCAATATTCGAAGTATATCTACCCGTAATTCATCGATAATTTACTGTTTTTCTAAAGCTATTTTCTCGTTACTTCAATTACTGCCCTATGGCACTAACTATTTTAATTTGCTTGTCATCTGGAATTTCTTGGTAAGAAATAACGCGTAAACTAGGTATGGTATATTTTACAAACTTAGCTAAAACTGTGCGTAGTATCCCAGATGTTAATAATATTGGCGTATCGCCCGACATTTCTTGTTGTTGCGATCCATCTGTTAAAGACTTTTGTAGTCGCTCAGCTAAACCGGGTTCAATACCTGCGCCATCATCACCAGCCATTTGCATTGACTGATGCAACATTTGTTCCAACTCAGGCGCCAAGGTTATGACAGGTACTTCAGTTGCGCCTCCAACTAAGTCTTGAATGATAAACTTACGTAAGCTAATACGCACTGCAGCAGTTAAAACTTCCGCATCTTGACTCTTAGGACCGTACTCAACTAACGTTTGTACAATTGAACGCATATCACGTACCGCTACACCTTCATTCATTAAACTTTGCAAGACCTTAACTACAGTACCTAAAGAGAGTGTCTCAGGAATAAAGCCTTCTACTAATTTAGGATACGTTTTAGCAAGCATATCAAGTAAATTTTGTACTTCTTCATGTCCTAAAAGTTGTGCCGCATTATTCGTTAAAATTTGACTTAAATGAGTTGCTAATACCGTTGCGGAATCAACTACCGTATAACCAAGCGTTTGAGCTTGTTCACGTTGATTTTGATTAATCCAAGTTGCATCTAAACCAAAAGCAGGATCTTTAGTTGCAACACCATCTAATGTGCCAAAAACTTGTCCGGGGTTAATTGCTAATTCTTGATCATGGCGAATATCAGCACTACCAATAGTCACGCCCATTAATGAAATTTGATAACTATTAGGATCAAGATCTAAGTTATCTCTAATATGAACTGCTGGTACTAAAAAGCCAAACTCTTGTGAGAGCTTCTTACGCACACCTTTTATACGGCTAAGTAATTCTCCACCTTGTGCTTTATCAACCAAAGGAATTAACCGATACCCTATTTCTAAACCTATTACGTCAACATGATTAACATCATCCCAATCAAGTTCTTTGACTTCTTCTTCTTTTTGTTGAATTTGCTCTTGCTCTTCTTTGGCAACTTTATCCATTTCTACTGCTTTATTAGCCTTACTTCGGCTACCAAAATAAGCTACGCCCGCAATAATTGCTGAGAACAATAAGAAAACAAAGTGTGGCATGCCCGGTATAACGCCCATAACAAACATCACAGCAGCAGCAATATACAGAGATTTTTCTTGACCAAGTTGAGAGCTTACTTGCTCTCCCATATCTTGTGCAGTATTTTGACGCGTTACAACAATAGCGGTTGCAACTGATAATAATAAGCCAGGAATTTGTGCAACTAAACCATCACCAATTGTTAATAAAGTATATATTTCTACAGCATTATCAAAGCTTAAATCATGCTGTACCATACCAATAATTAAACCACCTACTACATTGATAAATAGTATCAATATGCCTGCAATTGCATCACCTTTAACAAACTTACTGGCACCATCCATTGAACCATAAAAATCGGCTTCATTGGTTACTTCTGTACGACGCTCTTTCGCTTGTTCTTGATCAATAAAGCCTGCATTTAAATCTGCATCGATTGCCATTTGTTTACCTGGCATAGCATCGAGAGTGAATCGAGCGGTTACTTCAGCTATTCGTCCCGCACCTTTTGTTACCACAACAAAGTTAATAATAATGAGAATAAGAAAGACAACTAAACCTACCGCATAATTACCCCCAATAACAACCGAGCCAAAGGCTTCAATAACTTTACCTGCAGCGTCAGTTCCTTCATGCCCCTCAAGTAGCACCACCCGAGTACTAGCAACATTGAGTGCTAGCCGTAAGATAGTCGCTATTAAAATGACAGAGGGAAATGAGCCAAATTCTAGTGGCTTCAAGGTGTAAACAGTAATAAGTAATACAACAAGTGCTAGGGTAATATTAAAAGAGAACAGTAAATCAAGCAGCCAAGCAGGCATAGGTAAAATAACCATACCTAAAGCGGCCATCACTAATATAGGTGTTCCTAAGCCAGTGAAATAGCTGAGTTTCTTTTTATCAAATTGATTTATATAAGTGGTTAATTGCATTAATTACTATTAGCTCTTAGTGATGATTTTTTGACGCTGTCACTAAAACTGCAAAAGCTGTACCAAAAAATGCAGATAAGACCAGTAGTATTAAAATAAATGATAAATCTGTATTAGTTAAAATTTATAATTTCATGGGCTTGTTTTTATTCAAATTTTAATATTTAAATTCTTCTGGGATAGGAAGTACTTTAGCGATTGGAATAGGCTTTCTTGCTTTGCCCTTTTTATACTCATTAAGCTGAAAAATAAAAGCTAATACTTGTGCTACAGCTGCGTATAATTCTTCTGGGATATCTTGATCGATTTCAGCAGTATAATAAAGAGAACGAGCCAAAGCTGCAGATTGAACAATTTCAACATTATTTTCTTTAGCAATAGTTCGAATATGCATAGCCATTTCATCAATACCTTTGGCAACTAGCTTAGGTGCACCACCCACAGCCGCATCATACTTTAATGCAATACTATAATGTGTGGGGTTGGTAATCACCACATCAGAGTTAGGCACTTCTGCCATCATTCTACGCTGTGACATTTCATATTGAGTACGCTTGATTCGGCCTTTTACTTCAGGGTTACCTTCGGTATTTTTATGTTCATCTTTAATTTCTTGCTTCGTCATTTTAAGTTGTCGATTATGGTTCCATACCTGATATGGCGCATCAATAACCGCGATAATGCCAATAGATAAAGCCAAGGTTAAAAACATCCAAAGCAACATATTTACAGCATGACTAAAATTCGTCGGTACAGCTTCTAAGCTAAGACCAAGTATTTGTTCAAATAAACCTGACAATAATAAAAAGGCAACAATAAAGACAACAAAGAACTTTAAAATAGATTTAATTAATTCAACAGCCGCTTGTACGCCAAACATGCGTTTAAACCCAGCAATGGGTGATAATCTGCTTGCTTTAGGTGCCATTGCTCCCCAAGAAAAGCTCATTCCCCCAAGCATAGTATTACCAATAAATGCGGCGGCTAGGATAATAAAAAAAATCCACAGCATAGGTACAATAACTAAACTCACACTGTTATAAACTACATTAAAAAGTGCATTAACATCCATTGCTTCTTGACGATTAAGACTAAATAACCTTTTCATCATTAAGGAAAGCCCTTCTACCAAGGAGCTGCCCATTAATAACATGGCACAAGCGCTGCCCACGAGTACAAACATTGTCCCTAAATCTTTAGAGCGTGCTATCTGCCCTTTTTTACGAGCATCCGTTAATTTTTTTGCGGTGGGTTCTTCTGTTTTTTCACCACTATCTGACTCAGCCATAAATTATTACCTTTATTTATAACCTTGAATCAAGGTGCTTTACAGTTAATCAAATAACAACTAAAGTCGAGAGCGCGTTGCCATTGTAATTCAAAGTGAGTGAGGAAATTTCCAAACGTTAACCACATGATCAATAAACCTGCCATCATGGTGATAGGAAAGCCAATCGCAAATATATTCAATTGCGGAGCCGCTCGCGTCATAATGCCAAAAGAAAAATTAATCAATAACATAGCGGTTAAAGGCGCAAGTGCTAATGATAATGCCGTCGTAAACATCCAGCCTCCCCAAAGAACAATCTCCTTATATTTGAGACTAATAAAATATTCACTACCAATGGGAAAAGTGTCAAAGCTTGCTGTAATAAACTGTAGATATGCTAGATGTCCATCCATCACCCAAAATAGCAATGTAGATAATATTAAAAAGAATTGACCAACAGCAGGAACATTTGTACCACTTGCGGGATCAACTAATGAGGCAAAACCTAAACCCGATTGCATTGCAATAATTTGACCTGCCAAGGTAAAGGTATTAACAACCATAATAGTCATAAAGCCTACCATAACCCCAATAATGGTCTGCTGAGCCACTAGAATTGCCGTATTAAATGATAATAAATTATCAATGTTAGTGGGGGGGATTGCCGGCATAATAGCGATAGTAACAGTCAAACATAAAAAGAGTTTAATTCGCGTAGGGATAGTACGCGCACTAAAACCTATCATGGTCATGATTAAAGCAGAAACACGTGTAAAAGGCAGAATAAAATCAGCCAGGTATTGGTTAATAACTGACTCTGTAAACTCCACTAGCTCACCACACTTGGAATACTTTCTACTAGCCTAAAAGTATAATCCATCAGTTTTTGTATCCCCCAATGACCACCATAGATAAGTGCTAGCAATGTGACTATTAATCGAGGTAAAAAACTTAGTGTCTGCTCATTAATTGACGTTGCCGCTTGGAAAACAGCAACAAGAAGGCCGATAAATAAGCTAGGTAGGATCACTGCACTAACGAGCATAATAACAAGTAGTAAAGCATCTCTTAATATGTCAACAAAGACTTCTGGTCCCATCTTACATTCTCTTTTTCAGTAATGACTTGTAGGTTAGTGTATTTAACCACCCATACCATAACTTGTGGCAATAGTGCCAATAACTAGGTTCCATCCATCAACTAATACAAATAACATTAACTTAAAGGGTAAGGAAACTATCATTGGGGAAAGCATCATCATCCCCATAGCCATTAAAATACTTGCAACAACTAAATCGATAATCAAAAAAGGAATAAATAGTATAAAACCAATTTGAAAAGCTGTTTTTAATTCACTGATAATAAATGCTGGAATTATCACCGTCATAGGTAAGTCTGTTGGCTTTTCAACGGCTTCAAGTCCAGCCATTGATGCCAGCGTGTCTAAATCTTTTAATCTGGTTTGTTCTAACATAAAAGCACGTAATGGTACTTTAGCTTTATCTATGGCTTCTACCGAGGTTAACTGTTCTGCTAAATAAGGCTGAATTGCACTTTCATCAATTTGATTATAGACAGGCGTCATAATAAAAAGCGTCATAAATAATGTTAAGCCTATTATAACCTGATTCGACGGTGTTTGTTGTAAACCAAAAGCTTGGCGCAAAATAGCCATTACCACAACAATGCGAGTAAATGATGTCATCATTATCACAGCAGCCGGTATAAAGCTTAATGCTGTCATAAAGATTAAAATTTGTAGGGTAACAGAATACTCTTGTGATCCATCAGCATTAGTACTCAAGGTCAATGCTGTCATTGACAGATCTTCTGCAGCATAAACACCAAAACTAAAGGTGGATGCAATTAATGCGAGTAATGCTAACAAAGTTATTTTTTTCATCGTTACCTATTACGTCTTTTTATTATTAAGATTAGTATTTTTTAAAAGAGAAAATATATTATTTGATACTGGTGATGTTTTATCTGCTTGCTTAGGGTTGAGAGGCTCTTCGAGATTTTTAATCAACGTTATTTGCTGCGAAGTTACACCTAATACTAATTGTTCATCACCGACTTGAGCAACAACAAGGCGCTCTTTAACGCCTAATGATAAACTTGCCACCACTTTTAATTGCCCTGTATTTTGCTGGGCTAGATTAAATCGTTTTAATACAAAGGCACAAACACCAATTAAAGCTAATACCATCAGCAGAGATAAAATCATACTACCTGCATCAGTACTAGCCATAACATGTTTGCCTACTTCAGGTGTAGGCTCTACTTCACTCGAGCTTTTTACTAATACTTCAGCTACAGGTTCAACAACTTTACTTTCATCCAGTGCCTGTTGCGCATACGATAACTGTGCCGTAAACAACAAAAATAAAGTTACTATAGCGTAGTGAAGTTTAGGCATTATTTTAATTTTTTAATACGTTCAACTTGGCTGATAACATCTGTTAATCGGATACCAAATTTATCATTAACAACCACAACTTCACCATGGGCAATTAGCGTTCCATTGACTAAAACATCCAACGCTTCACCCGCAACTCTATCAAGCTCTACTACGGAACCTTGATTAAGCTGTAGTAAGTTTCTAATACTAATATTACTGCGACCTACTTCCATAGAAATAGTTACAGGAATATCTAAAATAGTATCGAGACGGCGTTTTTCTTCACCGGTAATTTCTACATCATCTTCAGTTAACTCTTCTAAATCAACTGTTTCAGCTTGTGCAGATCCTTTCGCAGCAGCTTCAGCTTGTTCATCTAAAGCCTCATCCCACATACTTAGATCTTCATCATTATCATTACTCATACCGATTTGCCTCAATTCTAAATTTTTTTACTATTAATATATTTATTATCAACTTTTTCAAAATGACTTATTTTAACTTATAAATCATCTTCTAATAATTGTAACTCTGCATCACTATCTAAGCGTTTACCGCCCTTAGTTAACACCGTCAACTCTGATTTAACAGATTCAGGACGACCGATTCTTGATTCAATTTTCAGTGCAACATTATCTCGGCTACGTCCTAATTTGGCTCTAAAACTAGGAAGATCTTCAATTAATACGGTAATATGTTCAGGCATATCTATCGGAATAATATCGCCTGCCTGTAGTTCCATCACCTGACTTAATGGTAACTCTACCTCTAGAAACTTAGTGTTAACATCAACTGATACATCCATAATTTCATCGCGAAGTGCTTTAGACCAACGCATGTCGGTATCTTCTTTATCACTTTGAACACCTGCATCAAGTAATTCACGAATGGGTTCGAGCATAGAGTAAGGCAATGCAACATGAAAATCACCGCCACCGCCATCAAGCTCTACATGAAAAGAACTGATGACAACGACTTCTGTAGGGCTAACAATATTTGCCATTGACGGGTTTACTTCTGAATCAAGGTATTCAAAAGAAACATCCATAACAGGTGACCATGCTTCTTTGTAATCTTCAAATATAAGTTTCAATAACATCTGAATGATTCGACGTTCAGTCGGAGTAAATTCTCGACCTTCTATTTTAGCGTGATAGCGACCATCACCACCAAAAAAGTTATCCACCAAAATAAAAACTAAACGTGCTTCCATCGTAATCAGTGCAGTGCCTTTTAAAGGACGGAAACGCACCATATTTAAGCTTGTTGGCACAAACAAAGTATGAATGTACTCACCAAATTTGATCATCTGAATGCCGTTTATAGACACTTCAGCCGTTCTACGCATCATATTAAATAAACTAATACGCATATGGCGAGCAAAACGCTCATTAACCATTTCCAGTGTTGGCATACGACCACGGACAATACGATCTTGTGAAGAAAAGTCATAGTCAGAGCTACCGTCATTACTCTCAGCATCTTCCTCTACAATTTCTTCTTCTTCAACATCATCAACACCGTGTAATAGCGCATCAATTTCGTCTTGCGATAATAAATCACTCACTGGTTATTCTCTTTTTAGCTTAATTATATTGGGAGATTATTTATTCAAATAATTCTCAACAATTCATATTTACTGCATAACAAAACCAGTAAATAATACTTTCTCAACCGTTTTATCACCTTCAATATCTGACATCATTTTCTGAACTTCAGCTAATGACTGTTGCTTTAATGATTCTTTACCTGCACTGGTAGAGAGGTCGTCAGCATTAGCTTGCGAAAAGACATTTAATAAAGTGCTTTCAATTAAAGGTATATGCATTTTAGCATTTTCTTCATTTACACTTGAACGTACTAGTAATTGTACTCTAATTTCAACAAATCGATCTCTGGCTGTACCTGGTACATTAAAACGAAATGGCCTAGGCATAGGTACATAAAGTGCAGTACCAATTTCAGCGCCTTGTTGTTCTTTACCTTCTGATTTAGCAGATTCACTGTCTAATGCAGCATCTAATTGTTCTGAACTAGCGCTGTCTCCAGCCATAAAGAAGAAATAACCACCGCCAGCTGCGCCAAGAAGAACCACAACGGCAATAATAATAATGATCATTTTTTTCTTTTTGCCACCACCTTCTAGCTCTAAATCTTCTTCTTTACCTTCTGCTTTGCCTTTATCATCAGCCATACGTTATCCTTTAATCGTTTGATTTAGTCAGTTTAGTCTAAAGCACTACATATTATCGTTAGATAATATCCTTGAATAGCATTCTAGCCAACGTCTTTCATCAACTTAATAGTATTTTGCTCAATTTCTTTGTTTTTATTAGCGTTTAAGCATAATAATCAACACTAGTTGTTGAAGAATCAATCATTTGTGCTGATAAAGTCTGCGTAATAACATCATCAGTTTCATCAAGCTTATCGATGTTATTATTCATTTTATTATTATTTTTACCCGTTGAGTCATCTTCACTTGCTGACTGTTGAGAATGTTGTTCTACGTTTGCATCACCAACATCCACTCCTTGCTCACCTAATAATTCTCTTAATTTATGCATATTTTGTTCTAATGCATCTTTTGTTTGTTGACTTTGCACTAGAAAATTAACACTTGCTTGTTCACCTTGTAAGTTAACTCGCACTTGCATATTGCCTAATTCAGGCGGGTCAAGTGTAATATCAAACTGTTGCAGCTTTTGAGAAATCATTAACATTACTTTATCTTTAACGGCTTCACTAAAGTCTTTACGAAATAAAGAAATTGTTTCTTGATGAAGCTGTGCATTGCTCTTTTGACTATGAGAAACCTCTGTTGTAATACTTGGGTTTAACACTTCAGTTGCTTGCTGTTCAATTATCTCTTGTGATACCTGACTTGCTCTCCCATTAATATCAATTACAGAAGGGTTGGTTAACAAATCATTTCTTACACCGTCAGTAGTTCTACTTCCAACAGCAGTGGCATCTTTATTTTCAGCAGCTACTTTCTGTTGACTTAGCTCATCTAAAACAGATGACAATTGTATTTTATCACTCTGTTTGATTTGTACTTTTGTAGTTTCAGTTTGAGTAATTTCATCTGTAACTTCTAAAGTAGCTTTATTAAGTTGAGGTGCTGCCTGTTTAGATTTCTCAGTCGGGATTAACGTTTCACTGTCTCGTAGCACGTCTTTTTTCATCAACTGAGCTTCTGACTGAGCGAACACTTTATCTGATTGAGTTTGCTTCAACGAATCACTTTGTCCCCTTACTTCATCAATTGACTTCTCTTGCGGTTTAACAGAATCAGATGCCATTTGATTATTACTAGTTGACTGGGCGTTCACCTTATTACTTTCAATTGATTGCTTATCACTTAGCGTATCAGTATTAATACTTTGTTGTAATCCCGCCCCCTCCTCAGTTTTATTAGCTCCTTTTAACAAAGTGCTTTGAGCAAGTTTTTCAGTATTAATTTGACTTTGCTCTGTAATTTTATCTTGTGCTACTTTGTCTTTGATCTTCAAATTAGCTTTCTCATCAGCATTTAAAGCTAATTCGCCATCAATAGTCGCCTCTGCAGTTAAATTCTGATTTAAAGACTTTTGTGTTTTAGTGGTTATAACATCATTTTTTACTGTAGCCGTTAGTGGTACTTCTACAGAGCGTGACTTAGTATCTACTTTCATCTCTGTTGTAGCTTCAGATAAAACTACATTACCTTTATCAACATTCTGTCTCTTATACACATCTGACGCTGCCGACGAAGAGGATAGTGTAGATCTC
>OJGT01000071.1_pt1 | contig 22969 bp, 22 predicted proteins | sample 1595031 | NCBI WGS metagenome assembly OJGT01 (sample SAMN05416857, study PRJEB24817) | seawater metagenome | isolation source: Sea water | place: Canada:Atlantic | collected 2013-11 | reverse complement strand
GGGCTCGGAGATGTGTATAAGAGACAGCCATTTAAATTAAATGCACTAAAATAGAACACAGTTTTAGATGATAATTATTCATAAACATCAACGGCACCTTTGATGCTTAGATCAGTCCCACAAACAAGCAGCAAAATTTAGTTAAAATTATCTTGGATTTAATCGTGGGTTCACAAAAACGAACTTCCGCTTTTGGCTAGCTGCAGAAGGTTTAAATTCTCACTGCTTCTATGTTAACAAAGATACAATAGCGGACGTTCCCCACAGATTTAAATACGCATTATTTGACTATAAATATTAACAAACCTGACTGGTAAAAAATCCTCCACAGCGCTCCTATTCAAATGTATTTAAATAATTTCCAAGTTCCAAATTGGAAGTTAAATTCACATCCCAATAGATGCTATTTTTCATTTTAATAGTAGATTCTGGACACGGCAGTTCAATTATTTTATTACCAAACTCATCGCAAATTAAAAACACCAAAAATGATATTTTAACCCTCATGTAATTGATTAGCCATAAATTACCTTGCATAGTGTTATGTTATAACATTACAATTTACAATTGTTACAATATAACACCATCGAGTTATCCAACATCAGTAAAATCGAAAGTTAAACACTTTATTATTGATATAGAATCACAAAGCAGGTAATTAATGAAAAAAGAAATGATTGTAGCTTCATCACTATGTGTTTGCTTTGATCAGCAAACAGTGCTTGATGGCGTTGATTTTAAAGTAAGACAAGGTGAAGTCTTTGCCCTGCTAGGGGGTAATGGTGCGGGAAAATCGACAGCACTTAAAACATTTTTAGGAACGGTAAGCCCAAGTAGTGGCTCGGCAAACGTTTTAGGAATATCTGTCGACAAAGAAATAGACCATATTAGAAGTAAAGTCGCCTACCTACCAGAGTCAGTAATGCTTTATGGCCATTTAACGGGTGTAGAGAACATAGCGTATTTTCTGTCATTGGCCGATATCACTAGATCTGAACATGAAATTGAACAAGCTTTACTGCGAGTTGCTTTGCAGAAAAATTCTTGGCATAGAGCAATGTCAAATTACTCTAAAGGAATGCGTCAAAAAACAGCGATAGCACTCGCTTTGCTTCGTGACGCGCCTGTACTGTTTCTTGATGAACCAACTTCAGGTTTAGATCCCAACGCCATTGATGAATTCAACCAACTTATTACCACCCTAGCGTTAGACGGCTCAACGGTATTTATGGTTACCCATGATGTGTATGGTGCGTGTCAAATAGCCCATCGAATAGGCTTATTAAATAAAGGCAAAATTGTTGGCATGTTTGAACGTGGCGATAATTCTCATATCGATACTGAAGAAGTGCATGCCGCCTTTTCAGCGAGAAATAAACGATGAAGGTAATACAACAAGTAACACGTGATGAATGGCGTTTTTGGCATCGTACTAAATTGGCTATCACCATTGTTGTGATCGGTACATTACTAACAATAGCTTCTGCCATCGTGAATACCATAAAAATGGAGCATGCTGCGCATGAACGATCGCACTTACAGCATGCTTCTGAAGCGAAATTTATAGAGCAACCAGACCGTCACCCACACCGTATGGTGCATTATGGTCATTACGTATTTCGTACTCCTTCGCCACTTAGCATTATTGAACCAGGGGTAGATGCATTCACAGGGACTGCTATTTTTCTTGAAGGGCATCGACAAAACAGCGCAATGTTTTCTGATAAACGCCAATCATCGGGAATGACAAGGTTCAGTAGCTTAACACCTAGCTTTTTATTACAAGTACTGGTGCCACTTTTTATTATTTTAATTGGTTACGCCAGCGTTACCAGAGAAAAAGAAGCCGGTTCACTTCATATCATGATCACCCAAGGGCTGAATTTATGGCACTTATTATTAGGTAAATACATTGCATTAGTCAGTAGCGGATTACTCATGTTACTGCCATTAGTGGTAGCTGCAATTTGGGCTACTCTCACTGGTGAGTCATTGCTTTTAACGAGTAGCTTCGTGTTTGGTTACATACTCTATATTTTAGTGTGGAGCGGTATTGTATTAACTGTATCTGCGCTAAGTAATAAAAGTAGTGCTAGTTTCACCACATTAGTGGGTTTATGGGTTGTTTTTTGTATTTTAATACCAAGAATTGGTAGCTCTAGCGCTGCAACCATTGCTCCTTCGTTAGGTAAATTAGAAGCTGACTTTGCCGTATTAGAAGAATTACGAAAATTAGGTGACGGACACGATGCTGCCGATCCCGCATTTGCGCAACTCAAACAAAACTTATTCAAAAAATATAATGTCGACAAAGTAGAAGACCTACCCATTAACTTTCGCGGTACCGTTGCACAATACTCAGAGGAAAAACTTACCCAAGTACTCAATAAATTTGCTGAACAACGTATGCAAGAAGAGCTTTCACAAGCCAAAATATCTCGACAATTTGGCTGGTTAACCCCAACAACAGCAATACGTTCTTTTTCAATGGTCATTGCAGCAACCAGCTTAGAAACCCATCATCGATTTCTTCGTGAAGCCGAAACCTTGAGATTCGACTTTGTTCAGTCTCTCAATAAAGTGCATCAAGATAACTTAAGTTATCAAGCGGATATGAATCGACATAAAGATGACAAATCTGCGCGTGTTAATGCTGATAACTGGCAATTATTGTCTTCGTTTTCTTTCGAGCCTGATATGGCAAAAACAAGGTTGTCACGCAGTGTCCATTATATTTTTCAATTAATTTTTTGGGCAACCTTAGTGTGTGTTTCCTTACGATTTGCCGTTAGGAGAATAAGCTAATGACTTTATTTTCAAATATCAGTAGAGAAGCCAAGTTCCTCGCTAAACAGCGATATATTTTAGTATTGCTGAGCATCGCTTTTTTGTTATCTGTGTTTGCTGTATGGTCTGGCATCAGCGAAACTCGCTCTCAAATAAATACCATTGAAAGGCTTATTGAAAAAGATGCTATTGATCGCGCCAGCGTACTTGCCAAACAAAAAGATTATGGCAGTGCTGCCTACTATAGTTTTCACTTAACCTACTCTGCTCCGTCAGACATCGCCTTTGCTGCTATAGGGCAACGAGATATATCTCCATGGAAACACCGTATTCGCATGCTTGCCATCGAAGGGCAAATATACGAAACCGATGCAGATAACCCCGAGTTGTCCTTTTTAGGACGATTTGACTTCGCGTTTCTTGTCAGTGTATTGCTACCACTCTTTGTTATTTTGTTGCTTCATGACTTACGTTCAGCAGAGCGTGAAGCCGGCCGTTACGACTTGCTTATTAGCACTTCTCGAAGCAAACAAAGGCTTTGGTTATCAAGAGCTATTGCTTTATGTTCAGCACTTTGCATTGCTCTGCTTGTTCCTTTTATTATCGGCGCTCTAATCACACAAGCACCGCTAACTTCAGTTGGCCTTATTACACTTGTGGTAATAGTACATTTACTGTTTTGGATGGTGTTAGCTTTAGGGGTTACGGCGAGTAAATTTGCCGCTAAACAAAGTTCAGCACAAATTGCCTCTGTATTACTTTCAATTTGGCTTGTTGTCACTGTACTTATTCCTGTTGGTAGTGATTTTGCCATTGATGCCATGGTAGAAAATCCGAACGGCGGTGAAATTGTTCTAACGCAACGTGAAGCAGTAAACGATGCTTGGGATCTTCCCTTCAATACCACTTGGGGTGACTTTTTAACAACGCACCCTCAGTGGGAAGATAAAGTTCAAATGGGCGAATCGTTTGAATGGAAATGGTACTACGCTTTTCAGCAAGTGGGCGATCAAAAAGCTGAAATACTATCAAAAGCTTATCGCACAGCGACCTTAACAAAAAACACGTTAGCTGAACGCTTTGCCTTAATGTCTCCTCCAATGCTTACGCAAAGGTTGTTATCTTCTATCGCAGATACAGATACCAATGCATCCATAAAATATGAACAAGCAATACGTGAATACCATAAAGCATTACGGCATTTTTATTACCCGCTGATGTTCAACGAAGCAGAATTTACGCTAGAAACCCTATCTGGCTTACCTCAATTTTCACACACAAAATCTAATTAAAGTTTATAAAGGAAATAATTAACATGATACGCCTCCCTTTCAATCAACAGATAAGTCCGTTAAATCTGTGTATTTGTGCCGCATTATCATTACCATTAACCGTTCAAGCGACTGAGGCAACAGAGACAATAAAAGAGGATATTGAACTCATCGAAGTGACTGGACTACGTCAAGCTTATCGCGGTAATGTGCCAACAAAAGATCTACCACAGTCTATTGCTACAATATCTTTTGAAACGTTGGAGTTAGCTGGTATTACAAATCTACAAAATTCTCTAGAGTTGGTTAGTGGTGTTACGCGGCAAAACGATTTTGGTGGCCTGTGGGATATGTTTGCCATTCGCGGCTTTGCCGGAGATGAAAACCTGCCTTCAGCATATTTGATTAATGGCTTTAGCGCAGGTCGAGGATTTAGCGGTAATCGTGATATTTCTAATGTTGAAGTTATAGAGGTACTGAAAGGCCCTAGTTCTGCACTTTATGGCCGTGGTGAACCTGGCGGTACGGTTAACATTACCACTAAAAAACCACAATTTAACCAAGAAGGCTATATCAAACTAACTGCTGGTAGTTTTGACACTTATCGGACAGAGGGAGATTTCACCACAGGATTGACTGAAAATCTTGCCTTTAGAATAAATGGAGCCTATGAAGATGCTGAAAGTTGCCGTGATACCGTCACCAAGAAAAAGACCGTACTTACGCCATCATTTCTCTATAAATTAAGTGATGACACACTCCTTAGCTTTGAATTGGAATACTTAAATCAAGAAGCTGATATGGACCGCGGTATTATTTTTGTTGAAGGTAAAGAATTTTCACATTCAAATTTTTATGGTGAGCCAGCAGATCGGCCTATAGAAATCGAGGCCATAGGCCATCAGCTAGAGTTTCAACATGATTTATCTGACAACTGGGCAATGAATGCCGGTTTGAGCTATCGAACTTCGTCTTTTGAAGGCAGTGTTTCAGAACCAAGATGGTATGACGAAGACAACAATAGTGTTATTCGTCAACGTCGTTATCGCAATTTTGATGCAGACGATATCTCAGGTCGCTTTGAATTAAGTGGTTCAACCGAGTTATTCAGTTTACAGCACAACCTTCTTATTGGTGCTGACGCCTATGACTATGAATTAGATCGCACTATTTTACGTTATCGCCATAATACCGCCCCTGAAGGTAGTCCAGAAAGTGATTCATCGTATTATGCAATTGATTACGATGCCCCCATTTATCGCGATGCACTGCCTGACATGATAAATAACACCTCGGATCTTGAAGAACAAAGTGGTCAAGGTATCTATCTCCAAGATCAAGTTGACTTATCAGCTAACTGGAAGGTTATGCTTGGAATACGCTACGATAAATTTGATCAAGACATCACCAACAGATTAAAAAACAACAGTAAAACCAGTATCTCTGAATCTTACTTCAATCCTCGATTTGGGTTAGTTTATGAAGTATCCGACGAAGCCCGTTTTTACGCGAGTTACTCAGAAGGTGCACGTCCAAATTCAGGTGTAGATTCCAATGGCAATGGTCACGCTCCCGAAGAAAGCACCTCTTATGAAGTGGGTTTTAAATGGGATATTTCTACTCAAGGATTCAGTGGTACTGCCGCAATATTCACAACAGAAAAGTCTAATATTCTAGCCAGTAGTCCTAATGGCGATGGCACAACAGAGGCGATAGGAGCTGCTGAAAGTGAAGGCGTTGAGCTTGATTTAGCTTATAAGCTGACTCCTAACACCCTAATTTCTCTGTCATACGCTTATGTCGATGCGCAAAACTCAAAAGAGATAACGCTATGGGACTGGTATGTAATCGAAGAAGGTGCTCGTTTAGGTAACGTACCTGAGCACAGCGGTAACATTATGCTTCGTCATTTTGCTGAAATTGCTGGTTACGAAGGTAATGCTGGATTTACTGTTCAATATGTTGGGGAGCAATTAGGTGACTTCCTTGAGCAAGATTATGAATTACCGAGCTACACACTAGTGAATTTATTTGCCAATGTAACCTTAACCGACGATCTAGATTTATACTTCAACATCGATAACTTGCTTGATGAAGAGTATTACACGAATTCATATTTTGAAGCTTGGACGATGCCTGGCAGCCCTCGTTCTTTTAAAGCGAGTGTTAAATACTCTTTCTAAAACTCACTGTATTTTACTTTTATGAAGTCGGTGAGGATATAATTTCTCGCCGATTTGTAAATTAAAGATTTATTTATCTTGCAATAGAAAACGAGTTATAACAACTAACATAAGTCATAAAAATGATGATAACAGACGAAAAATCAAAGACTAGTAACCGAATGGAAGCAAAGGTAAACAGAACGTCGACCATGTCTCCACACCATAAAATTTTAACTGACATTTACAAAGAAGACGTAAATATTACTGTTTGGCAGCAGGAAATTTCAGACGACTTAATCAATTCTTCGCTTAAATTTATAGAACAACCCCCTAATTTTAAAGCAGTATTGACAATTACCCCCACTGATGTGTACGAGCATTTAATTCAACTTTTATCTGAGTTTAGCGATGCCAATGAGGTGTTCCATTGTTAGTTAATATGTTTTGCACCTTATTCGACCTTAAACATGCAAAACTTAGATTAGTTTCAATTGATCGTGCCATGTGCCCTCAATTTCATGTCGATAAAGTACTCTATAGGCTAGTTACTACTTTGACTGGGAACACAACACAATGGCTCGATAATAATATTTTTGATCGCTCAAAATTAAGTACGAGTAATCAAGGTTTACCTGATGAAGAATCTGGGCTTCTACAAAATCCTTATGGTATTAAACAACTTTCTGTTGGAGATGTTGTTTTGTTAAAAGGAAAAGGTTGGTTTAAGAATGAAGGAGGTGGATTAGTACATCGCTCCCCAAGCCTAGCAAATGAAAATCACAGACTACTGTTAGCATTAGATTTCATCAACTAATTATAAGCAAATGACTTAACCAAGGTTTCCCATGAATTTAAATACTGTATTTTTCGATAAAATCGCAATTAGTTTATCAAGCCTTTGTATTGCACATTGTCTTATGTTTCCTATTTTAGCCACGTTAATTCCTAGTTTTGTAGCGTTAGGTGTAAACACGGAAAACTTTCACTTTTGGATGGTATGCTCGGTCATTCCTACAAGTATTTATGCACTCTCACTAGGCTGTAAAAAACATAACCAAACGTCTATCTTTATCATAGGAATAACAGGATTAAGTTGTTTAATCATAGCTTTTGTTCTAGGTGCCAATTCACTGACAGAAACAGGTGAAAAATCATTAACAACACTTGGTGCTTTAATCATAAGCTATGCACATGTTAAAAACTTTAAATTATGTCAACACCCTGATAAATGTGGTTGTTTAAAGAATGAGAAATAAATTTAATGTCTATTTCTCTCTCACAGTGCCTTTAGATTATTAAAACTACAACATCAGCTATGAGCTTGAAGAAGGATCTAATGCTCACTAACCAATATTCACAAAGATACGTTAGAGAACGTTCTCAAAATATAAAACCTGAGTTTATTGATGATTAATTTTTGACAATAACCTGTTTTCTAATACTTTTGGGTTAAGCACCTTTCGCAACAATTTGGTCAAAGCTGTCTAGTAAAGGTGGTAGCGACAATAGAAACCATCAGTTGGATGTAGTCATCTAACCGTTGAAGGAAAAACATATTTCCATTTAAAGTCAATAATAACAGGGTACTTTCGAGCTAACCTTAAAGGGAAGCTTATTTTCCCTTCACCTTCAGCGAGATCTTTTTGATGCACTCTTTATACTTTTACAATTTGTTCTTTGAGCGGTTCGAATAATGATTCAGGTAACCTTACTTAATTAAATAGTTTAGAATTTTCGCTCCTCCCCATCTTCCTGTTTAGGAATGAAAAGTACTAAAACGACTAATACTGAGATAACGCCACCGGCTATATAACCCCAGCGTTCTAGGGTAACGCCTTCAATGCCATACGCATGATGTAACAGAAATACTGCTAAGCAAGCTACCACAATGGCTAAAAATATTTTCATAATGTTTCCTTAAGTTTTTACTGCTATTTATCGCCACATATTACTAAATTTAGGCTTTTTAGCCACCTTTGTTTTCATAAACGAAAGAGCTAATATTTAATTTGACGAAATAGACTTTATTGAAGCACAAGAGTCTCTCTAAAAACGTATTTTAAATGTTTCAACAAAAGCATCACATAATATAGTCAATTTCACTCCATGGTTTGAGATTTGGGTGCGGGGGTTTGAGACCTAACGCTATACAAAAATAATAGTTCAAATTTCAATTATAAATAGATGTGAATTTTTAATTTAAAATGGAAATTATAAGCTCACAATTAACATCAAATAATGGAAGCTCAACGACAGATATGAGCTTAAAGCCGTCTCACAGCAGAAGTATACAACTCAGGCTAATACTCTTTAGAATATGATTAAGAACGTACAGAACTAATGTCAGCAAATGGCTAACTGAAGAATATTCTAATATTCAATATTATTCGTTAGAAGCATATGCTCGTATGGCCTAGCAAAGGATACTTAATCATATGGCAGTGATTTACTGGTGTAAATCACTGTTAATAAATCAATCGGTGTCTAGTTCTTCTACAGTAAAAAATGCTTATTTAGATTTGCCTTTACCTGAACCGCTGCGGCCTTTATAGCGTCCATCTAGCAGGTCTCTTATACCCTTTGCCCGCTGCTCACAGGCAGAGCCGGCCGCCTTAAGTGCTGAATATTGTTTTTCTGATCGGGCGCGACCTTCTACCTTTCTTCTCGCATGGCATGCTTCTTCTTTCTGCCAATTTCGTTTGACGCAAGTTTTTAGCGGTGCTATTGGAGTACATTTTGTCAGGAACAGACATTCACCCCCGCTGTATTTTCCTACATTGTAGGGGACTTTGCACCCTGGTTCCATTTCCGGTATTTTCTTTGCGTGCCCCATTGGTCCGAGAGCTTTGCTAGGCATAGAAACACTATTTTTACGGGTCTCGCTTTGAAGGAGTATCAAGTTGTTATACGCCTGTTGTTCCAAACGCTGGCGCTCTACTCTCTTGCGCTCCATTTCGTTCGCTACTTCACCAATTTCTTCCCACATAGCTCCCCAGCCAGAAGTGGCGTTCATAAGACGGCCTTCTTGCTTTACATAATCTCTGCACTTTCCTCTGAACTTGACACGGCCACGTTCATCCTTAAAAACGCAGTCATCGTCCGGATTCATGCCATGTTTATCTCTAAAAGCCTTGTCGGCTTCGTCTTTGGCGATTTGTCTGTCGTATTCTCGCTCCTCGCGACCGCCCCGTTTCGCGGCAGGTTTGATCACTTTATCAGCGTAGCGATCCCACTTTTCTGAATTCTCTACATACTTTTTACTTTGAGCCGAGCGCCACATATCCAGTAGGGAATGATACGCTTCCTCCATTTTATTATTAGTGGAGAACGAGACCTGAAATTGCTCCAGCACATCATCTGATATCGGTTGCATTACCTCGACGAATAAGTTGGTCAAAAACTTAGATGCAACGGTCTCGCCATCCCATATTGAGCCTTTGATACATAGATGCAGACGTTGCTCTTCCTGTTTGTACCAGTTGCGAATTTTTTCCAAGTCTTGTTTCCAAAGGGAGCGATCTTTGTACCTCGGCATACCTTTAAGATTGATGTTGCAGTTGATAGCAGGTTTGAACTCTGAAAGCCGCGCCAGAATTTTTGGTACGCTACCTTCTTCGAAATAAGGGCGGCGAAATTCAACCTTTTCGTCGAACGTCATGAATTGCCATTCAAAATGTATACCGTTGAGTGCTTCAACATCCCGTACAAGTTTGCTGCATCGGTAAGTTTCCTCAGCCTTAGTATGAAAAATCAGCGCTTCATTGATGCGCTCGGTTTGTTTACACCAAGTATGAGCATCCTCCCATACCTCTTGGAGAGGCTCTTGATAGGTGATTGATTCTATTTCCGGTAGAGGTGGCTCGGTGAGTGTGTTGATTACGACTTTACCGCCAAGAAAAAGTCCAAAGGCAATAGTGGCGATGCCCATCCAGACAAATAAGGACTTGATAAATTTGACTACGTTCTTAATGCCACTTGAAAGTACGCTGGGTGCTTTGGGGCTGGGAGTAGTGACAGGTTCACTCCCTGGGGATTCTTTCCCTGCAAGTTCAGCACGCATACGCTCAATTTGTTCTTCGGATAACCCCCCTACGGATTCATTTCCTGTAGGTTTATTCCCTGCGGATTCTTTCCTTGCAAGTTCAGCACGCATACGTTCAATCTGTTCTTCTGATAAAGCCATAATCAATTACCTAGCTGTTTTCTATTCTTCGTTGAAGTTGACTTAATAAATGTAAACCCAGTAAATATTTGTATTCACTGGTTGGTTGACCCGTCATGATGGAAAATATTTTTTCTGTGTGACCGATAGAGTGTATAGATTAGAGAATAGTAAAAGTAAAAAAGTGGTAAGGGTTGTTTTAAATTTTTCATATCTACTCTATTGAATTGTTTGAAAATAACATCATGAACAACCATATCATAAATGATTAAAACAGCCCAAAAGCCAATATTTAATACCTTTTCATATCAATAACAAAGTTTATTAAATTAACAATTACCAAGTACTGTAACCCAAATAAAAATCGAATTTACCCTATGATTTTTAATCTTTAATAACTAAATTGGATGGTTCGATAATACAACCATAAATTTTGTAGGTACTAAGACAAGAACTACTTTTTAGGTCAATTAATCATCCACTTAATCATAAGCCATCCTGCATAATCAAGATTTTATACATTAAAGTAACGCCACATTTATAGGTCTCGTTTCTTTATCTCCAGTTAACGAAATTTCAGCGTACCCTCCTACACTTGGTTTCATTGCACTAGCAAAGTCAGTCGGTTTCCCAGTAAGTTCTTGACTGTTCCATGATGGGTATTGCTTTAACCCCGTTGTTGTATGCTTATGTTTTCTTAAAGAATCTAGTTGGAGAGAGTTTGCTGTTCTTTCGCCTTCAGGATCAGAGTGACTGTATTTATGTTTACCTTATTCATAACAAAGCTCTGCAATAATCGTAAATTTTTCGGTCAATTGCTGTGTACCAGAATACTTAATGATGGTTTCAAGACCAGTGATATCCATTTCAATATTACTGGGATAGTTACTGAATACGTTTAGCCATAAGTCATCTAGATTAATCGTTTGAGCACCATCAAAACCCGGCAGTTTTATTTGACGGTAGCTCTGCCACTCATTAGAACTACCTGTGTATTCTGCTATCGCCTCGACATTAGTATTATTCAATGGGTAAAGATAAATTTTGAATGTTTTTAATTTCGGTAAATCAACCATATCGACACTCTAGATTATAATTAAACAAAACATGTTTATTTTTTAATTAATATTACACTGATACCGACACCACAACCTTGATAAACATGTATAAACGACTTTTAGTCTACTATCAATAATTTAATTAGCCTGCCAAATTACATCCACTCTCACAAAGGGAGCTTCGCAGTTTTCTACGTTGCAGGGCTTATCGTAAGACAATACTAATTCATAATTCGCATTAATTGACCATTCAGCGAAGTAACTTCCTATTTTTTCCCAGACGGGATCCTGACGCTTACTTTTCAGATCATAAATCGCTAACTGTTTTGAGTGAGCTCCAAATCGACAAGATGAAATTACAACCCCCTGTGGGTTAGACGGTGTTACTACCAGCCCAACCGTATTCAATTCTCCAGGTAATTGGTCATAGTTTGGAGCAAGCGATTCACTCACATCACAATTAAGATCATATTCTGCGATAGGTTGTTGATCTCGATGAATTTGAATCCTGCTCGATTCAAAATCAGATGAAAGTAAATTCCAATTCAACTTAGTTTTCTTGTAATAATAAAAATATTCATAATCATCTAACATTATGCTTTTCAATGAACCTTGCTCTGGTAAAATCATGTCATCAATCCTCCAGCATAAAGGTGCATCGGATTTTTTCAGCAATAACGAAACTACTCGAGGACTTGTTGGTAATGTTGGATGAATGCGAAACTTATAATGGAGATCAACTGAAACTGCATCCCAAGCGATCTCTTTTACTGAATAATCGATTTCCCCATCCACATAGCCATCTTGGGCATCCAACCAAGGATCAAAATCTAAATTACATAGTCCACTATCACCTATGCACTCAGCATGATTAATTATTACCTCACCAAATTTACTTGTATAAAGTTGCGTTATGTTTTGAGGCTTTGGATCAGCGTAGAAAGTACGATGTTCACGATAGAATTGTTGAGCAAATGTCAGCGCTGATTGATAAGAACAATTCGAAACGCCGTCACTTTTTTGAATAATAGGACTACACTCTTGCTGCATTGATAAATTTCTTATCTTATTTTCTGCCGCATTGCACCCCGCGTAAGTAACTGAAGGTACGAATAGTAAAACAATAACAAACTCAATTTTCATGAATAACCCCTTATTACCACCATAATAACCGACCTCATTAAATTTAACACCGATCAGAAGCAACAAAAACATTGTGACTTATATAGCTTTTTTATCGTTAGAAAAGTGACAAAAGTTAGCTTTCAATAAAGGGTATCACCATCGGCTTAGAGTGTTAACAAAGACAGCAAAGCGATCATTCATTGTTAAATTAGCCATAATAATTCATTCGTTTCTATCAAGTTTTTATAAGAAAGTGACTGTGTAAGTTAGCTATTATTATCTATTCTATAATTATCGTGAGCTCTTTAAGACTTTATGGGAGCATGTTCACTTTTTTGTTGTAAAGATCAAGGCAATAAATTTATTATTAAATTTGTAATTTGTGCATTAGAACAAATTCATTTAGACATTAGTCAAATTAGTAAATAAAAACGATTAATAGGGGTAATTATGAAATCATTCATTCGCACTATTTTAGCGTTAACAGTTATGTTCAGTAGTGCTTTTACATATGCAAAAACGAGTGTTTTATTTATTGGAAATAGTTTTACCTATGGTGCGGGCTCTGCTACCAAATTTTATCGTGCGGATTCAGTTACCGATCTTAACAATAATGGCATTGGAGGCGTGCCTGCACTTTTTAAATCATTCACAGAACAAACAGGCTTTAATTATAATGTATATTTAGAGACTAAACCTGGTAGTGCGCTCGATTATCACTTGGAAAATAAATTAGACATTATTAGTAAACAGCCATGGGATCAAGTGGTAATGCATGGCTTAAGTACACTCAGTACAAAGCGCAATAAAATATTAGGCGACCCCGCAAGGCTTGTTGACACTGCAACGAAGATGTCAAAATTCCTATTACAACTTAATCCTAACGTAGAAATATATCTTACTTCAACTTGGTCGAGAGCAGATTTGATTTATCAAGCTGATCGTCCTTGGTCAGGCACACCCATAGATAAAATGGCCTTAGACATTCGCGCTGGGTACGACAAAGCAGCAGCTGCTATTCCGGCTGTTAAAGCAATTAATGCTGTGGGGGAAGCATGGACACGAGCCATGATATTAGGCATTGCTGACACTAATCCATACGATGGTATCGAATTTGGAAAAATTAACCTTTGGGCTAAGGACCATTATCACGGTAGCATTTACGGTTATTATTTACATGCGCTTGTTGTGTTTGGAAATTTGACGGGTACAGATCCACGTTCGTTAGGAAAAAATGAGTGCTCGGGTTATGAACTTGGCATGACACAACAAGAAGTAAACATGCTACAACAGGCCGCCTTTGACCAATTAACCAGCGAAAAGAAAGTGAAATCGGCACCTTTAATTTTACCAAAATCCGTTTGGCCTAAGCCCTGTACTTCAAGTTAATAAAGCTTAATTGCTTCCAGTAATTAGAGTAGTTGAATCCACCATTTGAACTCAAGCGCCAAAGCGGTCATAGCTCTCTATATAATTTCAAACTGTTATGAGCCTTAACTTCAAATTGTGTCTGCAACGTTATCCTTAAATTAAAAGTGCATTGTTTTGAAAAGAAGAATTCTAATATATTACAATGCTCAAAATATAACTGCTTATTTGATAAAAGTTCATGTGGTGCCATACTCTGCCTTAGGCTAATGATATGTTTCGTAGCATCACAAATGTTTACAATGTAAGAGTCATTCCCTATGCTAAGAAATCAATGATGATGTACTAATCTATTTAATTTTTTGAAACATACATTTGTCTATATACTAGTTTGAAGAGTTAAAGTTTCAAGATATGGTGCATTACAAATGTATTAAAAATAGGTAATCCACATAGAATACTTACTTTGTATTTACCCTGTAGCGATGACAATATGAATTTGAAAGGACTTTTATTCAAATGCAAAATGACGATAAAGCTAAAGAACTTGAGCCAAAGACTAGCGCTAAAAAAAGGTTTGAATCGTTATCCGTCTATATATCTGTAGCTGCACTTTCGATTTCTTTCTTCGGTTTATATTTCCAATATTTCCACCAAAATCTTTCAATTATTGCCAAGGTAAATAGTATTGATAGGTCTGAATTCATTATTAATGATTTCAATTATGTAGACTATGGTCTAGAAGACTCCCCTCGTGCAAAAATATCTTTAGTTTTAGTCAATACAGGAAATATGAGTCAATATCTAACCAGCATTGAAGTTCAGTGCACAGCAAGCAGTGCTGACGGTAGTAAATATACTTTGGAAAATTTTTACTCAGCTGAACTGGAGTCTAATGTATATGAAATAAGGCCTCAAACGAGAATTATTAAAGCGTTTGACATTTCGACGATAGCTTATGACGATGTAGATGCTGATGTCATTGGCGAAAGATATATGCATCTTTTTCAAGAATTAAACGGATCAATTTTTGAGCTAGCATCGTCATTTATAGTAAATGATGACAAGGACTTAGAAAATAAAATCATTTATCCGAGCCTTCCAAAGTGTGATTTGGCTATACAACTCGGTTTTTTAGGAGCCGACGGTGACATCTATTTAAAAACCATGCCTAGCAAAGGTTTTATAAACACTGACAGCATTTTTGCAGCAGATTTGGTAGATACTGATATGGTAGCAATCAATATGTATAATGTTAGTGAGGCTAAACCATTAAGGTTTGATATTGCCACATCCACGGAGGGAGACGAATTATTAACATTACAAGGATACGACTCCCATACCACTACTTTAGAACCTGAGCAATTGGAAGGTGATTGTTACTTTTGGTTGAAAGAAGATGAAATTTGGTATCAAACTCAGTATCAATATTCCTCAGAACTTTCAGTGAGAATAAACGGTTATTTCAAAAACTGTACAACTAAAAATGTGAGGTACTTTATTCTTACAAAAAGCCCAAGTACGGATAGTTTTTACGGTCAACAACTTACTATAACGCCAGATAGTAAATGGTACTCTACATTAACTCTAGACGAAAAGTGGACAGACCAAAACGCCAACGTTCCACAAACCGCTAGTCTGGTCTTGGTAGGTGTTCCAAACAAGAAAAAATATAAGAAAAAAATGAGTGAAATTAGCTGTCTTGGTGGTCAGTTAGAGGGACAATGCGGGTTAGGGTTTAATTTTACTTACGTCCAAGATATTTCTGAGATTAAAATTAAATCAATGTATTAAGTTTATAATTTCAAAAAGAGACTTAATCATTGCTCGAATATAAGATAAATTAACGTTATGTTAGCTCCATTATTGCCAAAGCACCTACTCAGAAACCTAAATTATTCACCTTGTTTAGACTTAGTCGTTTTTTATCATAAGTGATCATAAATAATTAGATAATGAATAATATTGACTGTGGTGACTTTTGCGAATGTCAGGTTGAGTTTACGCTACTACGCTTAATATTAATGAAAAAACCGCCTTTGAAGGCGGCTAATTTTTCATTACATCTTTTTTGTTTATACTAATTTAATGATTCTAATAGGCATCTCCTCTTTTATCTTTAAACAAAGCTACTGACTGCAATTAAATAACCTGAAGACTAATTATTATTTGCCATTTGGTTTTCTATAATTTCACTACTTTCTGTTGACGATGGTGCATGTAACTTCAGTACAACTCGACGATCATAAAAGCTAACTTCACGCTCACTACTTGCTACCACTGGAGATTCTTCACCAAAAGCAAACGTGGCTATTTGACTATCTCTAACGCCTTGTGCCATTAGTAAGCTTTTCACTGACTCAACTCTTGCTTGCGATAGCTTTTTATTGAGGGATTGTTCGCCAATTAAATCGGTGTAACCAGACAAATCAATTTTCATATTGGGAGAAGCATTGAGTATTTGCGATAAAGCCGCAACTTGTTCTTGGTAATGTGGCGCAATTTCACTTGAGCCAGTAGAAAACTGTAAACTCATTAACAAGTTTTCTGCTTGCATCTGCCCTGTTTCCTTATTTTGTTTTTCTAATGCGGCGAGTTTTTGTTGATACGAATTTTTCAAACGCTTGAATTTATCTTGATTTTGCTCTTGTTCCTTTTCATAAGACAAGTTTTGCTTTTGCTCTTTCAATAGTGCAGTAGTTAACTCATCATTATCATTATTCACATTAATAAATTTAGCGATATATACTCCGCTAATTCCGGCAACAAATGCGCCTATAGGCCCTGCAGTAATGGCCCCAATAATAGCACCAGTACCAAATCCAATATTTTCATTTTGTGCTTGTTGTTCATGTTTAGGCTTTAATGCTAATTTATTTTCGGTTGCACTAACTGAGTTAGTTAGTAAAGCAGCCATTATTGCAGTGGTAATAATTAGTTTTTTCCCTACTGTTTTAGTTAATTGACCTTGGCTAAGCTGAGTTGTATTTTTCATGTTAATTCCTTACCTGTGTGGTTTATATTGCTAAGTAGTATTGTTGATAGATGCTATTAAACCGTAAGAAAAAGACATTGCTCTGCTTGAATAGAGGCAAATTGATGAGCAAATGTGGCAGTAATATGGCAATTTCAAAAATTAAGCGCGTTAATGATAAAAGTTAGATATAGTCAACTTGAGCACATAAATAAGTGCTAATCTCATCGGGTTGAAATAATTAGAAGTGAAGATAAATGATCAAAAGAATTGCCATTGTTGAAGATGAAGCCGCTATTAGAGAAAACTATGCTGATGTTTTACGTAGTCAAGGGTATCAAGTACAAACATATGCTGATAGATCGTCAGCTACCCAAGCTTTCAATCTACGATTACCTCATTTAGTTATATTAGATATCGGGTTAAATGAGGAATATGACGGTGGTTTTGTACTGTGTCAGCAACTGAGAACTAAGTCTGCAACCTTACCTATTATTTTTTTAACCGCTCGTGATAATGACTTTGATACTGTATCTGGTTTACGAATAGGCGCTGATGATTACCTTACTAAAGATATTAGCTTGCCCCATTTAACTGCGCGTATATCGGCATTATTTCGTCGCCAAGAAGCCCTAAAACAACCCATTAATGATGAGCACATTACCCGCTCAGGCGCCTTAACCGTAGATAGCCAACGTATGACAGTGACTTGGCAAAATAAATCTATTGATTTAACAATTACCGAGTTTTGGTTAGTACATGCATTAGCAAAACATCCCGGTCACGTGAAAAATCGTACACAATTAATGAGTGACTCAAAAATATTTGTTGATGACAGTACCATAACTTCTCATATCAAACGGATACGTAAAAAGTTTATGCAACATGATAACGACTTTGACTGCATAGAAACGGTTTATGGCATGGGCTATCGTTGGTTGAGTATTATCAACACTGAAGATTCAGCTATTTAATATGCCAAAAACTAATCGTTTCAAGTTGCGCTTTGGCTTACGAGCAAAACTTTTATTACTCTCTAGCTTTCTATTTACCATTCCTTGGTTTGGCTATCAGTATGTTTGGGAGATGGAAAAATATTTACGTTTTGGACAAGAGCAAACGCTAGTAGGCACTGCTCGCGCACTTGCTACGGCATTGCATGAGCGAGAAAAATTATTTAATAATCAAGCGAGCTTTTTGCCTAATGTTGAGCAAGGTAAAGACTTGTACGGTTATAAATTAACAGAAGCAGTACAATTAGATGGCTTACATAGTGATTGGCCTGAGTTTAATCAACGTACACATTTTTATCATGAACAGCAGAAAATATTTGCGGAAGAACCGTTAAGCATTAATTTTAAAGCAAGTGTAGGGAAATATGATAATTACTTATATTTGTTTTTTCAGGTGGTTGATAATAAAACGATATTTCGAGGTAAGAACAGCCGTAGCATTATAAATAACGACCATTTAGCATTATCGTTTAGCGATAATAATAACAAGCTAAACCGATTCATTATCAGTAATAAACAACCTGGTTGGATCTCAGCTTTCAGTCTAACAAATGATGAAGGCGATATACCTAAACCCGCCCCTCATATTCAAGGGAACTGGCTTACAACTCCTCAGGGTTATAATATCGAAATGAGAGTTCCATTAGATAACTTAGGAGATAACATTGCCTTTGCTTTTTTCGATGTTGATGACGTTAGTGGTCAAGCAATATCCGCCATTGGCTCTGCAGATCCAAGTAATGCAGAGAGCCTAGGTACCATTGTTGTACCTTCTCCTGAAATTGAAAGGATTGTTAAGGGCATGCGTTATACCAACTCCAGCATTTGGGTAGTTGATCAACACCATAGAGTATTAGCCAGTGCAGGGTCAATTAAATCAGCTAATGGTGTATGGCATGCTCGAGAAACACAACCACAAAAAAATGAACAGGACAGTATTTGGTACCAATTCAAGCAACAAATATTATTGCCTTTGTATTATAAAATACTAACAAAACCATCTAATAACTTTATTGACGAACTATATGATGCACAACATTTGCAAGGCTCCCATATTGTTAATGCATTAGCAGGAAAAGCAACCTCCCAATGGCGATTAACAACAGATAAAAAGGCTTTAGTACTTTCTGCCGCTTACCCTATTTTTATTAATAATCATGTACAGGGGGCTGTGATTGTTGAAGAAACCACTAATGGTATTCGTACCTTAAGAAATCTGGCATTAGAAAAATTATTTACCGTTATCTTAGCCGTCATGAGTTTAGGCGCCCTCGCCTTTATTTTATTTGCTTCACGTATTTCTTCACGCATTAGAGATTTATCAAATCAAGCTGAATTAGCTATTGATAAACAAGGGCGAATTATTGGGCAAATAGAAGCATCCAATAATAATGATGAAATAGGTGATTTATCCCGTAGCTTTACTACCGCTGTTAATCGCTTAAGTGAATACAATCATTATTTAGAGAGTATGTCATCACGTTTATCTCATGAGTTACGTACACCTATTGCCGTAGTAAAAACCTCACTAGAGAACTTAAGCTTACAAGAAGAAAAACGCCTTCAAACTAATCAGCCTAATAATCCTTATATTGAAAGAGCTCAAAACGGTATTAATACATTAAACTTAATCCTTACGAATATGAGTGAAGCAACTCGCCTAGAACAAATGCTTACCACTACAGAAAAAACAGACTTTGATTTATCACTGATAATTAAAGGCTGTATTTCAGGGTATCGACAAATATACCCATCAATAAAGTTTATCTTCAACTGTGAAGAGAATGACTCTAAAACAAACACATTTATTTTACATGGCTCACCTGAGCATATTGTGCAACTATTAGATAAAGTCGTGAGTAACGGTGTTGAATTTAGCCAAGATAATATCATCACTGTTGAATTATCAAAAAACCCAGATAATAACGATAATGCGGAACTATTTATCAGTAACAACGGCATTTTATTACCAGAGCAATTGAGTGAGAGTCTTTTTGATTCAATGGTGTCTTTAAGAGATAGAAACTCTAAAGCTTATAATAAAAAAGACGTCCCTCACCTTGGCTTAGGTTTATATATTTCTCGTTTAATTTGTCAATTTCATCAGGGAAAAATTAGTGCTTACAACCATAAAAACCCTGATGGTGTTACCGTTAATATTAGCTTGCCTACCAAGGTCTAATAACACCTTTAATGATTCCACACTTATACTACTAATCTCTGCTTGCTTAAGGTGAAAAGCTCTATCCACCATGTAAACATCTTGTAGCACAAGCATATTCAATAGGAGCACTAACTATAAATGATGCTCCTTCACATAACTAAGTGTTGTCATGATATTAATAAATAAAATATCTACTAAACATCTTAAGGGTGATATTTTTGGTGGGCTAACCGCTGCCATTATTGCTTTACCATTAGCATTAGCATTTGGGGTGTCGTCTGGTGCAGGCGCTATCGCAGGTGTTTACGGTGCAATTTTTGTTGGTTTTTTTACAGCCGTTTTTGGTGGAACTGCCACACAAATATCAGGGCCAACTGGGCCTATGAGTGTTGTTATGTCATTAATATTAACGCAATTAATAGGCAGTAATCCCGAAACAGGCATAGCCTTAGCTTTTACCTGCGTAATTTTAGCGGGTTTATTTCAAATATCATTTGGGCTACTTAAGTTAGGAAAGTATTTTGTTATGGTGCCTTACCCTGTCATTTCAGGCTTTATGACTGGCATAGGTATTATCATCATTTTACTGCAAGTATCTCCTCTTTTAGGTGGTGCAACCTATAGTAATGCTTTCAATGCACTCATCAATATTCCTCAGGCATTCAGCGACATGAATCTCACGGCAACTTTACTTGGTGTAGCAACTGTTTTAATGATGCTTTATTGGCCAAAGAAATGGGCTAAAATAATCCCTGCACCGCTATTTTCATTACTGTCATTGACGATTTTCAGTTCTATACTTTTTACCCAGCAAGGGATATCAGTTATCGGAGTTATTCCTACAGGCTTTCCTAGTTTACTCATACCAACCTTATCTTTTGATACGCTATATCAAATTAGTTATTTTGCTTTTTTATTAGCCGTATTAGGCGCTATTGATTCACTACTCACCTCAATGGTTGCCGATACCATGACCGAAAGTCACCATAACAGTGATAAAGAACTTATTGGTCAAGGTATTGCAAATACTGTTGCAGGATTTTTTGGGGCATTGCCAGGTGCAGGGGCAACAATGCGTACTGCCATTAATATTCGTGCAGGAGGAAAAACAGCTTTATCTGGTGTAGTACATTCTCTGACTTTACTTATTGTTATTCTTTGGGCTGGTGATTACGCACAGTATATTCCCCATACAGTTCTTGCCGGTATGCTGATTAAAGTAGGAATCGATATTATTGACTGGCGCTTTATTATTCAGATTAAAAGAGTTGGTCTATTTTCAGCAGCTTTGATGATACTAGTGTTACTACTTACCGTATTTATTGATTTAATCACGGCTGTAGTGGTTGGGATGTTTATTGCTAATTTAGTGACATTAGATCGACTAACCAATATCCAACTCGATAATATTACCTTTACAAAAGGCAAGGAGTTAACAGATGAAATTGCATCACTAAATATGACAGGTGAACTACCCGACTACAACCACGAAGAAATGAATAAAGCAGTAGCAAACACCCTTCTATTAGCCATTGATGGTCCTATTAGTTTTGCCGTTTCTAGGGAATTATCTCGTCGTTTTACTGAAAACCTATCTTTTACCACCTTAGTCATAGATTTATCTAACGCGAGGTTAATCGGTACAACAACTGCCATTATGATCACAGACCTTATAGAGCGTACTAAAACAAAAGATAAAAAAGTATTAGTTATCACAAGTAATGACAAGATCAATCAATCACTGAATAAATTATCTTTAGATACTTTAGTAGACAAAAAGTATCTGTTTGATAATAGAAAACAAGCACTAACAAGTATTATGTAAACGTTCAGGGATAAACTGCTTTAAATTCATACAATGCAACTTGCCATATCATTATTTACCTTTGCAATAGTTGATATAAACACTTATTTTCATTAATAATGAAGTTTTCCTAGACATAAGCGCAATTTTTAATACAATCACGCTTCTTATCAATTTTTTGATAGATTTCGCTTTATTACAATTACCGTCCTGGAGATATAAAAATGAATGTTGACCAACATATCAAAGTAGCACAATGGCACTTAGAACAAGCTCGTTTACACAATGTTAGTGAGCACACTTGTGGTTGTCCTGCTAACAAGCATGACCAACGTGCAATCGATGCTGTTGAAGCTGGCATTATCGAAGAAGAAAAATCGTGTACTTTAGAAGCTAAAGAAGCACGTGCATAAGCTTAAAAGCTATTAATGCAAAAGACATTTAAAGAGTGATAAAAATAGTATTTTTATCACTCTTTTTAGTTTTATCAACAGCTTGATTTCACTAAAGATCTATTTGTATTTTTAAACAAGTACTAGAGAACAAAACAACTTTTACCTCTAGTATCATTTTAATTGTTTTAATAACGTTACATTAATTTTTCTTAAGTTATCTATTTCATCCAAAACAGCTTTTGAGCTTTGCTCATCAATAGCCAAGTTTGACCAATTAGCATTCCACACATTTAATAAGTTTTGAGATTCTTCGGGTAGTGGTGTCGGTAATACTTGTGATAAGTCTGTTATCGTTATGATATGAGCCCACCCCATTCTCGGATTGCCTTTTTCCTTCAAGTGCGGATCATAAATTCGATGAAAAACTAATTGTTGTAATTCATTTAACTTTAATAATATTTCAAAAGAAGCAAATCGTTGATTTCTATTTAGCTCACTTTCATCATTACGCCAAGAATTATAAACAAAACTAGAAATGGCAACAACCAAACTAATTAAAGCAACTGTATTTCTTTGTAATTGACTAATAAAACTAACTTTTTTATTTTTATTCATAATTATTTATATCGTATTTTTCTTATGATAAAGGATCTGTTTTCACTTTTATTCTTGCACCTAAATAT
>OJGT01000070.1_pt1 | contig 23228 bp, 13 predicted proteins | sample 1595031 | NCBI WGS metagenome assembly OJGT01 (sample SAMN05416857, study PRJEB24817) | seawater metagenome | isolation source: Sea water | place: Canada:Atlantic | collected 2013-11 | reverse complement strand
TACGAGATTCCTCTACGTCTCGTGGGCTCGGAGATGTGTATAAGAGACAGATAATATTTTACAGCCTTTTTTAATATCTTAGATAGCTATAGTTTTTCTTTTAATTCAAATAACAAATCTAATGCTTGTTTTGGGGTAATATCATCAACATTAATCTCACGTAATGATTCAAGCGCAGGATGATCGTCAGCCACTAGTGTTAGTTGCTCAAAGCTTGATGGTTGCTCTGGTAATACAGACGGAGATTGTTGATTTTCTAACTCAGATAAGCGCTGTTTAGCACGGTTAATTACAGTTTTGGGAACACCAGCTAATTGAGCAACTTGTAAGCCAAAACTTTTACTTGCCGCCCCTTCTTGAATTGCATGCATAAAAATAATGTTATCGTTGTGTTCCATTGCATCTAAATGAACATTAGCAAGAGTTTTGATCTGATCTGCAAGTAAGGTTAACTCAAAATAATGGGTAGCAAATAAGGTAAAGGCTTGGGTCTTTAAAGCGAGCATTTCAGCACAAGCCCACGCTAGAGATAAACCATCATAGGTACTTGTACCACGGCCTATTTCATCTAATAGTACCAAACTTCTATCAGTAGCATTATGTAAAATATTTGCTGTTTCGGTCATTTCTACCATGAAAGTTGAGCGACCACTGGCTAAATCATCTGAAGCGCCAATACGGGTAAATATACGATCTACCATGCCAATATTGGCAGCATCGGCTGGTACGTAACAACCAATATGAGCGAGCAATACTATTAATGCCGTTTGTCTCATATAGGTTGATTTACCCCCCATATTTGGCCCTGTAATGATGAGCATTTTACGTTGTTCAGTTAATACAACAGGGTTTGCGATAAAGGCATCACTTGTCATTTGCTCGACAACAACATGTCTTCCAGCATCAATATGAATACCAACTTCACTTGATAGCGTTGGTTTTACATAGTTTAAGGTTTGAGCTCGCTCAGCAAAATTGGTTAATACATCAAGCTCGGCTACTGCTTGGCTTAATGTTTGTAATTGCGCTAATTCAGGTAATATCTTGTCGAATAATCCTTGATATAGTTGTTTCTCTAGTGCTAAAAATTTACCTTGAGCACTTAGTACCTTTTGTTCATGTCCTTTTAGCTCTTCAGTAATAAAGCGCTCATTATTTTTTAATGTTTGGCGTCTAATATAATCATCAGGTACATCACTAGCCGCACTTCTACTAATTTCAATAAAAAAACCGTGAACCTTATTGTAGCCAACTTTTAGTGATTGAATACCTGTACGTTCTTTTTCCCTTTGTTCTAGCTGCGCTAAAAACTCAGTAGCTCCATCGCTTAAATCACGAAGTATATCTAACTCTTGATTATAGCCAGTAGCGATAACGCCACCATCACGAATTAATACAGGAGGACTTTCAATAATAGCTTTTTCGAGTAACTCTTGAATCACAGGAATTGGTTGAATAAGTGCTGCTAACGTTTTTATATAGCCTACTGATGCTGGATTAATGCAGCTTTGTAGTTGTGGTAATTGCTGTAGAGCAAAGCGTAAACGAGCAAAATCACGTGGTCGAGCTGATTCTAAGGCAATACGAGAAACAATTCTTTCTATATCACCTAATCCTTTGAGAATAGGTTGAATTTCATGATGTAAATCTGTTGCTAATAGTTGTGTTATTGCATCTTGTCTATTATTCAACGTTGTTAAGTCACGTAGTGGAAAATGTAGCCAGCGCTTTAATAAACGAGAACCCATAGGCGTTGATGATTTGTCTAAGATAGCTGCTAAAGTGTTATCTGTGCCGCCGTGCAAGTTTTGCGTCAATTCTAAATTACGTCGAGTAGCAGCATCAAGTACTACACCTAGGTTTGCTGATTCACTCACTATTGCACGAATATGCGGTAAAGCTGTGCGTTGGGTATCTTTAACATATTGAAATAAACAACCTGCAGCAGATATACCTAATAATTTATCTTCAACCCCAAATCCTGTTAGCTCTTTGGTATTAAACTGCTTATTTAGTAATGAAGTGGCAGTATCAATATCAAATTCCCACTCAGGACGCCTGCGCAATCCCTTGTATTGTTCTACGAGTGAAAAGTTACTTAAGGTTTCAGGATATAGTAGCTCAGCAGGCGTAAGTCGTTGTAATTCAGCTTGCAATTGTTCACTTGTTTGAGGCTCAGTTATAACGAAGCGGCCACTTGCCATATCTAAATAAGCTAAACCAAAGTCTGCATCAGAACGTTTTTTTGATTTAGCATGATTCTCAACAATAGCAACAATGAGATTGTCTTGTCTGTCTGTTAATAATGCTTCATCACTTAATGTGCCTGGTGTTATCACGCGAACTACTTTACGTTCAACTGGGCCTTTACTTGTTGCAGGGTCACCAATTTGCTCACAAATAGCGACTGATTCACCTAACTGAACTAATTTAGACAAATAATTCTCAACAGCATGGTAAGGCACACCAGCCATAGGAATGGCATTACCGCCTGTTTTACCTCTTGCCGTTAATGATATATCTAATAAATCAGATGCTTTCTTTGCATCATCAAAAAATAGTTCATAAAAGTCACCCATACGATAAAAAATTAAGATGTCAGGAAATTCAGCTTTAATAGTTAAATATTGACGCATCATAGGAGTATGTGAAGAGAGATCTTGTGTGGGACTAACCATGTAAATACTAAAGCTCTTATTATTCTGTTAATTATTTTCTTAGTGTAATTATGCCACAAGCTTAATGTTCAAATCTTACTTTTTATTAAGAATATTTACACAGCGATTGAACACTAGAACAAAATATAGTCATTATTAATAATACTGTTTTTGGTTAAGCAATAAGACAGGGGTAACTTTTTTGTATGAAAACCTAAAAAGTTATAAAGACATAAAAACATCCTTTATATCAATAGATTGAAAGTATCGGTTATTTATTTTTTTATTAAGAAATAAAAAAATAAATAAAAAACTTGATACTGTACGACTATACAGTATACTTGCTTCATTAAAACGAAATAACAGAAAAATTCTGGAGCAACAAATGAAAGACGATAAAGAAAAAGCATTATCAGCAGCGTTAAGCCAAATTGAACGTCAATTCGGTAAAGGTTCAATTATGAAGCTTGGCGATAACAATACGATGGATGTAGAGACAATCTCTACTGGCTCTTTAAGTTTGGATATTGCTTTAGGTGCTGGAGGATTACCATTTGGTCGTGTTGTTGAAGTTTATGGTCCTGAATCAAGTGGTAAAACAACGTTAACACTTGAAGTGATTGCTCAAGCACAAAAAGAAGGGAAAGTATGTGCCTTTGTTGATGCTGAACACGCACTTGACCCAATTTATGCTGAAAAATTAGGTGTTAATATTAATGAGTTATTAGTCTCACAACCAGATACTGGCGAACAAGCATTAGAGATTGTAGACATGCTAACACGTTCAGGTGCTATTGATGTTATTGTGGTTGATTCCGTTGCTGCACTAACACCTAAAGCAGAAATTGAAGGTGATATGGGAGATTCTCATATGGGTCTTCAAGCTCGTATGTTATCGCAAGCTATGCGTAAATTAACGGGTAACTTAAAAAAATCAAACACAATGCTTATTTTTATCAACCAAATTCGAATGAAAATTGGTGTGATGTTTGGTAACCCAGAAACAACTACGGGCGGTAATGCCTTAAAGTTTTACGCTTCTGTTCGTTTAGATATTCGACGTATTGGCGCGGTAAAAAATGGTGATGAAATTGTTGGTAATGAAACACGGGTTAAAGTTGTGAAAAACAAAATAGCACCGCCATTTAAACAAGCTGAATTTCAAATACTATATGGTCAAGGTATTAACAATTTAGGTGAATTAATTGATCTAGGTGTTAAAAATGGTTTTGTTGAAAAAGCCGGTGCTTGGTATAGCTGTAATGGTGAACGTATTGGTCAAGGTAAAGCAAATGCAGCTAAGTACTTGGAAGAGCATCCTGAAATGGCTCAAGATGTCGATGCTAAATTACGTGATTTGTTTTTAAGCAAGCCTGAAAAAGCAGCAGCTGCAGAAAGTGAAGCTGTTGAACAGTTATAATCGAAAAAACTGATAACTTTTAAATAGCCTTTATTGTTAAATAGAGGCTATTTAATTTTAGTTCACCTCTATTTAGTCAGAGGGTGCAACGCCGGAAATTAGCCAAGTTAAATCATTTCAATCACTACTCTTAATCCCCTATCAGATATTCTATGTTGATTAAGCCACTGCAATTTTAAACTAAACATATAAAAGTTTATTCATAAGTTAAAAGTAAACTTTCAGTTTTTCATAGTTGATGAAAGCTTCCTGATATTTTTATTTTATATTGTGCAAGTGGGATCTTTTCTCAGTTATAAATTGTCGGTCATGATTGCGCTATGATTTAATAGAATCAGTAATACTTGCCATTATCCCAATCTTATTTTAGTTGCTGAATGCCTAATTGTTTGAGCGATTAGATAGCTAGATTTAGGTTTTATCAAAATATTCGATATTTTTTGGTGCTTTGATTGCTTATATGGTAACTTCCTGTTCGTATTATATAATTTTACTTAAAAAGGACTTTAAATGCTTCGTAATATATATTCTTTTATTTTTGTTGTTGGTTTAACTGCTTGTGGTGGTTCAGGCTCTGATACTAATAATAGTAAAAATCCAAATACGCTATCGATACAAATGATTTACCAAGATGAGTGTGGTAATGAAACTTTCGCATCTGATTCCGCGTTATTAGTTCACAATAGTGACTATTCTAATAAAACAACGCTTTATGCTAATGATAATGGTCAAATTAGTTATCAAACTAATGAGAAGAATATAACCATATCTTTGATTTCTCGTGGTCAAGCTGAAATTAGTGGTGTTAAACCAATTTATGTAAGTACTATTGTTGACCAACCGGTTATTGATAAGGGTATTTATAAACTATACACAAGAGAATCATCAAGTTGTGAGTGTACTACGCCTTCTTTTGATGTATTCACGCCTGCCAGAATGGGAGAACGGGCAACAACATCAGTAAGTGGCTACGTAGCACGAGGTTTTATCGATAGAAGAACTTCTTACAGCTCTATTTCCGACTATGAATTTTGTAAAACTGTTGATGGCGATTGGCCGATCGTTTCAATCTTATCTACATTCTCTAATCCTAATGAGTCTTATGGTGTGCTATTGCGTGATTTAAGCTTATCTAGTTATGATGCTACAGATCCCGGAACGCTAGTTTCTATTGCTTCTGATTTACCAAATAGACAAGTGTCTAGCTTTATTGATGGTAAGTTTCTATTCACTAACTCCTCTTATTTTGAAAGTACACCATTATTTGGTTTTGATACTGAGCAAACTGAATTTTATCGTGTATCTGGATTTGACTTTGTTGATATTGCTGATGTGCAAGATGTAGATAGTGCTTACTTATTTACATTGAATACTGCTTACACTAATGATTTAGAGCAAACATTTGATTTAGTATCACCGGTGATAGATTACACGCGCTTATTCGATATTCTTATCAGTGAAAGTGGCCGGTATGACCTATCTGACATCCAAGGTTTAGATTTTATAACTACTTATATCACAGGATCTAATTACTCGGGGGTAATTTTTGACTGGTCTATCACCGCACCAGTATCTGGTAATGTTCCACAAATTGATAATATTGATATAAGCGAATTTATTAGTGATAGTGAACTGGAGAATAGCATTACCTCGCTGAGACTTAATGCAGGTGTTATAGATTATAAAGGTATTAATGGGTATCAAGATTACCAAACAAAAACTGTTGGTCGTGAATTAGCTGATTTAGCTAATCCTGAGTGGAATAAAGCACATCGTATGTCATTTAACATCGAAACAAACAATGTAGACTTTACCAGTTTAAATAAAGTAATCCCAACCAAAGAGGTTTTGAATAACAGCATAAAAGGAAAAAGTCAGGCTATTAATAACCTATCTAAGGGAGTTAGTAATAGCTTATAAGTAGGCAATTTAAAGTAATAAAGGTTATTTAATAAACCATAAAGCCGATGATTAGAGACATCGGCTTTATGGTTCTTAATTGATTTAGCTTTAATAGGTAAAGAATGCTTGTAGCTTCTCTATTCCCTTTTTAATACAACCAATATAAATCATTCCTCACATAAGTAATGTACCCCTGCAATATGATTCTAATTAACTATAATGGTTAATAACGTAGGATATTTTTGTTTTCATACCTTAAAATATAGACTTAATTGCTTGAGAATAGCGAACTTTTAGGAAAAGAATTGAGTTCTATAATTTATGTTAAGCAAACTGAAATCTGATTGTCTAATTTTAATAAATAGTTAACTTTTACTTGATGGTTATATCTCATAATAAATCATTTAGCCGTCTATACGTTTAGAAGTTGACATATCTAGCAATCTAAGTAATATTAGATAATTGCTAGTTTATGTGTCTTTTTATAATAGGTGTCCTATGCCGATTAAAATTCCTGATCAATTACCCGCGTTATCAATTCTAGATAATGAAAATATTTTTGTTATGTCAGAAAATAGAGCGGCATCTCAAGAAATACGCCCAATGCAAGTTGCTATTTTAAACTTGATGCCAAATAAAATTGAGACTGAAGTGCAAATATTGCGCATGTTATCTAATACTCCATTGCAAATAAATATTGAGTTTCTTCGTATACATAAAAATATTTCTAAAAATACACCAGAAGAACATTTAGAAAATTTTTATCATTTATTTGATGACATTAAGCACAAACAATATGATGGCTTAATTATTACAGGTGCTCCCCTTGCTCTACTTGATTATTCGCAAGTGAAATTTTGGGATAAAATTTGTGAAGTTTTTGATTGGGCTGAAAAAAATGTTACCTCAACTATGTTTTCATGTTGGGCGGCTCATGCTGCGTTATATCATCACTACGGTATAAATCGTCACTTACGAAAAAATAAGCTTTCAGGAGTGTTTAAGCATAAACCTCTTGATGCTAAAGAACCATTAACTCGTGGCTTTGATGAAAACTTTAATGTGCCACATTCTCGTTACGGTTATATTGATAAAGCAGACTATGAGAGTATTCCGGGTGTACAAATTTTAGCTGAGTCTGAAGACGCAGGCGTGTATCTAGCGGCAAGTAAAAATAAACAACAGGTTTATTTAACCGGTCACCCTGAATACGATACTAGTACACTGCATGAAGAATATTTACGCGACTGCAGCAATAGTCTCGAGGCAGCGATACCTAAAAATTATTATCAAGATGATGACGCGAGTAAATCACCTGTTGGTTCTTGGCGTAGTCATGGCAGTTTGCTCTTTACTAATTGGTTAAATTACTACGTTTACCAAATGACACCATATCAATTAGATGCATCGAATATGAGAGCTATTCACCCTGATACAGTTATTTAACTACTGAAACATCAATTAAACTTTTATTAGTTGATGTTATTACCCTATCAGTCATTAAGTAACACATTAAAAATGTACGGAAAAAATTATGAAAAAATCATCATCATTTGCTTTATTTGAGCAACAGTTAGCCAAAAATATTTTACTATTGGATGGTGCAATGGGCACCATGATTCAAGCGTATAAGTTTGAAGAGCAAGATTTTCGTGCTGAACGCTTTGCTGATTGGCATACTGATGTGAAAGGCAATAACGATATGTTAGTGCTTACTCAGCCAGACGTTATTAAGGCTATTCATCTTGAATATCTTGATGCAGGTGCTGATATTCTAGAAACAAATACGTTTAATGCAACAACGATTGCCATGGCCGATTATGACATGGAAGAGTATAGTGCTGAAATTAACCGTGTTGCCGCACAAATAGCTCGTGAAGCAGCTGATGAATACAACCAAAAAACACCTGAGCGCCCACGTTTTGTTGCCGGGGTTTTAGGTCCAACAAACCGTACTTGTTCAATTTCTCCTGATGTTAATGATCCCGCCTATCGTAATGTAACTTTTGATGAACTAAAAGATGCTTATATTGAATCAACTTTAGCGCTCATTGAAGGTGGTAGCGATATCATATTGATTGAAACAATCTTTGATACGTTAAATGCTAAAGCGGCAATATTTGCGGTAGAGACTGTTTTTGAACAGCTTGGTGAACGATTACCTGTAATGATCTCGGGTACGATCACCGATGCGTCAGGACGTACGTTATCAGGACAGACCACAGAAGCATTTTATAATTCACTGCGTCATGCAAAACCTGTGTCGTTTGGATTGAATTGTGCATTAGGGCCAGTTGAGCTACGTCAATATGTTGAAGAGTTAAGCCGAATTTGTGATGTGGCTGTCTCTGCCCATCCTAATGCCGGTTTACCTAATGCCTTTGGTGAATATGACTTCACTGTTGAAGACATGAATACTCATGTAGAAGAATGGGCATCATCAGGCTTTTTAAATATTATTGGTGGCTGTTGTGGTACTACACCGGCACATATCAAAGGTATGGCAGATACGGTGGCAAAATTAGCACCGCGCAAAGTTGAAGCGCGTGAAATTGCTTGTCGACTATCAGGATTAGAAGCATTAACCATTAAAGAAGACAGCTTGTTTGTTAATGTTGGTGAGCGTACTAACGTAACTGGCTCGGCAATGTTTAAACGTTTAATTAAAGAAGAAAATTACGATCAAGCAATCGCAGTTGCCTTACAGCAAGTTGAAAATGGTGCACAAATTATTGATATCAACATGGATGAAGGTATGTTGGATTCAAAAAATGCCATGGTGCGTTTTTTGAATTTAATTGCTGGTGAGCCTGATATTGCTAAAGTGCCAATCATGATTGATTCCTCTAAGTGGGACATTATTGAAGCTGGTCTACAATGTATTCAAGGTAAAGGTATTGTTAACTCTATCAGCTTGAAAGAGGGTGAAGAAAACTTCCGTCAACAAGCTGAACTCCTACGTCGTTATGGCGCCGCTGTTATTGTGATGGCATTTGATGAAGATGGACAAGCAGATACTCGTGAGCGTAAGTATGAGATTTGTCATCGTGCCTATCATATGTTGGTTGATGAGATAGGCTATCCAGCAGAAGATATTATTTTTGATCCCAATATTTTTGCCGTAGCAACGGGTATTGAAGAACATAACAACTATGCGGTTGATTTTATTGAAGCGGTAAAAGATATCAAAGATAACTTACCTCATGCGATGATCTCTGGTGGTGTTTCAAACGTTTCTTTCTCGTTTAGAGGCAATAACCCGGTACGTGAGGCTATTCACGCCGTATTTCTTTATTACGCCATTAAAAATGGTATGGACATGGGCATTGTGAATGCCGGTCAACTTGCTATTTATTCAGACTTGCCTGAAAAATTAAAACAGGCAGTAGAAGATGTTATAAAAAATAGTGATGCGGATGCAACTGAACGATTACTTGATATCGCGCAAGAATACCATGGTCAAGCAGGAGGGCAAGCCGCTAAAGCTGATTTAGCTTGGCGTGAACTGCCTATTAACGAGCGTTTATCTCATGCCTTAGTTAAAGGCATTAATGAGTTTATTGTTGAAGACACTGAAGAAGCTCGTTTAGCAGCAGTGCGTCCTTTAGATGTAATTGAAGGGCCATTGATGGATGGCATGAATATGGTTGGTGATTTATTTGGCGCAGGTGAAATGTTCCTTCCGCAAGTAGTAAAATCAGCCCGTGTAATGAAACAAGCAGTGGCCCATTTAAATCCGTTTATTGAAGAAGAAAAAACGGAAGCTAGCTCTAATGGTAAAATTTTACTCGCGACTGTAAAAGGCGATGTACACGATATAGGTAAAAATATTGTCGGCGTTGTGCTGCAGTGTAATAACTATGAAATTATTGATTTAGGCGTGATGGTTTCGTGCGATGATATTTTACGTGTTGCCAAAGAAGAAAATGTAGACATTATTGGTTTGTCTGGATTAATCACACCATCACTTGATGAAATGGTACATGTAGCCAAAGAGATGAAGCGTCAAAACTTTAATTTACCTTTATTAATTGGTGGTGCAACGACCTCTAAAGCACATACCGCAGTTAAAATTGAACCTCAATACGAACATCCCGTAGTGTATGTGTCTAATGCGTCACGCTCAGTATCAGTTGTAAGCAGTTTGCTTTCGGATGAACTTCGTCCGGCATTTATGGAAAGGCAAAAAGATGAATACGAGCGTGTACGTGCTCGTCATTATAAAAAAGGTCCACGTTCAAGCTTAATCAGTATTGAAGATGCCCGTGCTAATGCAGCGCCAGTTAGTTTTGAGGATTATGTTCCGACAAAACCCAATAAACTCGGTGTTACTGTACTCGACGATATTGATTTAAATATTGTCAGAAACTATATCGATTGGACACCATTCTTTATGACATGGCAATTATCGGGCAAATATCCGCTAATTCTAAAACATGAAGTGGTTGGTGTTGAAGCGAAAAAATTATTTAATGATGCAAATGCAATGCTTGATGATGTTATTAATAATAAAAAAATAACCGCTAAAGGCGTTTTTGGGCTATTCCCAGCAAATAGTAATGTTGATGATATTATTGTTTATACCGATGAAAGCCGCAGTGAGAAATTATCTAGACTGCATCAGTTACGCCAACAAAGCAAAAAGCCAGCAGGACAGTATAACCGCTGTTTGTCTGATTATATTGCACCACAAGAAACAGGCATTGAGGATTATATTGGTGCCTTTGCTGTATCCTCAGGTTTTGGTGCTGATGACTTAGTTAAAGTATTTGATGCAGATCACGATGCGTACAACTCAATATTACTTAAAGCGGTTGCTGATCGTTTAGCTGAGGCAAGCGCAGAGTATTTACACGAGAAAATTCGTAAAGAATATTGGGGGTTTGCTCCTGATGAAAATCTAGATAACGATGAATTGATTCGTGAAAGTTATCAGGGGATTCGTCCTGCGCCAGGTTATCCTGCTTGTCCTGAGCATACTGAAAAGGGCATCTTGTGGGAATTACTAAATGTTGAAGAAAACATAGGTATGGAGCTTACGTCAAGTTACGCTATGTGGCCAGGAGCCGCGGTAAGTGGTTGGTACTTTTCACACCCTGAGTCTAAGTATTTTGCTGTAGCTAAACTGGCTAAAGATCAAGTACTTGATTATGCAGCTCGTAAAGGGATGACGATAGAGCAGGCTGAACGTTGGTTGTCTGCTAACTTAGATTATGAACCAGAGTAAATACGTTTTAAAATAAAAGGCTGTACCATGAATATGGTGCAGCCTTTTTTGTTTAGGTCGCTTTATTTGTAAACTTTATACTCTTACAAATACTTCATTAAGCTTATGGAGCAGGTTGATATAAGTCTGTTTGTGGTACTACAAACTTATCATTTAATTTGGCTGATAAGATACCTTTACGATGCGCTAGTGCTGATTGGAGTTTTTTTGTAACTTTTGCAATAGCAACATAAAGTTGTTTGTCTGAAGCATTTACGGTTACTTTCTCACCTTCATACAAAGTGGTAACTTCAAGTTTTTGTAAATGCGGCTCAACAGTAATGGTTGAGTCTATTGTCATAATTGACGGATAATGCTTAGAGATTTTAGCAAACTTATTTTCGATAGATTGCTTGATACCTTCCGTTATTTCAACATGGTGCCCAGAAATTTTAATCTTCATAGTCTTACCTCTTTTGTTATCTTTGTCTCTTTTTCCAATTTCATAATCCTCCATCATTCATAAAATTGCAATAAAAAAATGGTAGGTAAATGTAATTAATTATTTAGTAAATAAAAGAACTATAAAAGTCTTACTGTTAGTTAAAACCTAACAGTAAGACTTTATTAAAAAATAGTGACTTCTCTCAGCTGTAAATTAATTTTCTTTAGGTGGTTATTAAAAAAGCCGATTGTCAATTTATTCTGTCTTGCTATTTAATTTGATATTTTATAACGTTTGTTGTTTGACTGTTATAGATTGTCTGTATTTAATTTTATCTTTAAAAAACAATATAACAGTTCATCTATATATTATTTATCATAAGAAAATAAACTATAATCATGTTTTTATTGGATAATCATTTAAATACATTCAGATGTCTCTTGAAAAGTAAATTGTGATAATATAACATTCGTTAATTGTTATATTATCACAATTTGTATTCCGAAATTTAGAGGCGTCATGAAAAAGTTATCTGGAATTATGAGTGCACTACTTGCCATATCAGCAAGTGGTCAATTACATGCAGAACAAGTTCAAGGGACAATAGTTAATAAAGAAGGCTCTGTTATAGCAGGGGCTAAAGTTAAGGTTATGGGAACAGATAATGTTGCTATTACTAATGAAGAAGGAGCATTTGTTTTATCAGTAAAAGCAGGGCGCTATGAGTTACATGTAGTTGCAGATAATTTTGTCCATGAAAATGTAAATATTGTGATTGCAGATAAGCAAAATGCGCAACTAAATATATCATTGGATAAATCGCCAATTGAAATTATTGATGTAAGTGCAACCCCTTTTCATAGTTCAAATATCGAATCAGCTCTACCCATTACAGTATTGCACGGCGAAAACCTAAGGATGCGACAAGAAAGCACCTTAGGTGACACTTTAAATAAAGAGGTTGGCGTACATAGTAGCTTCCACGGAAGTGTTGCAAGTACACCGATTATTCGTGGTTTGGATGGCCCTAGGGTTTTAGTCACTCAAAATGGCTTAGATGCAGGTGATGCCTCACGTGTTGGTCCAGATCACGCCGTATCTACTGAAACATCAACAACAGAACGCATTGAAGTACTTCGCGGTCCAGCGACATTATTTTATGGAAGTGGTGCTATTGGCGGTGTTGTAAATCTTGTTGATGAAAGAATTCCACGAAGTATTGAAACTAAAGGTGAATGGCTTGCTGAGTATAACAGTAGCGATGAACAAAAACTGGTGTCAGGTTCTATTAATACAGGTGAAGGTAGTTTTGCAGTGCATGCAGATGGCTTTTATCGAGACAGTGAAAACTATCGAATACCCGATAAAAATGGCATTGATGAAATAGCGAACTCTGCGGCAGAATCAAGTGGTTTTACTTTAGGTGCTAGTTATTTACTAGACAATGGTTTTGTCGGCGTTTCTTATCAAGGGTTAGAGCAAAAATATGGTATTCCTGGCCATAGCCATGGAGATGAAGACATTACGGTACTGTCTGACTTAAAACAAAACCGTTGGCAGCTATTAAGCGAACTAAATCTTGAAAATGGCTTTATAAAGTCAATAAACACTAAGCTAGCTTATACAGATTATCGTCATAGTGAATTAGAAGTTGGCGTTGTAGGCACTACTTTTGATAATGAAAGTGTTGAAGCTCGGGTTGAATTATTGCACCAAGATTTTTGGGACTGGCGTGGTGGCATAAGCATACATTATAAACAAAGTGATTTTACTGCTGTTGGCGAGGAAGCTTTTACTCCACCCTCTGAAACAAGTTCCATAGCTTTAGCTTGGATAGAAGAACGACATTTTGGCGACGTTCTATTGCAGTTAGGCGCACGCATTGAACGCACAGAAGTAACTGCAAATAAAGTACGTTTACCCGCACTTGAACTGATTGAAGATCACAATGATGATGAAAATGAAGAGCATGATCACAACGATCATAGTGAACATGCCCACGAACAAGAAGCAATAACACGTAACTTTGCCGTTGAACATGTTTTTACACCCGTTAGTCTTTCTGCTGGAATTGTTTGGGATTTTACTGATGGTTACAACTTAGGGCTATCATTATCACATTCTGAACGTGCACCTTCTGCTGCAGAGTTATTATCATTTGGTCCACATATTGGTACAGGCTCTTACGAAGTTGGCGCGTTGTTTTCATTACATGATATTCACGGAGAAACGCCTTACTTTGGATTAACGCAAACTGACATAGTGATGGAAAAAGCTAATAATATTGATTTAAGTTTGCGTAAATTCAAAGGGGATTTTGGTTTTATATTCAACGTCTTCTATAACCAAATAGATGATTATTATTACGAACAAGCGACAAACTTATCAGCGGGTGACGGACATGATCATAGTGGTCATGATCATGGAGAAGAAGAGGCTCACATGCTACCTCTATATATTTTTACCGCGCAAGATGTCACTTTACATGGTTTTGAAGCTCAAGCTGTTTGGCAAGTAACAGATGAATTTGCATGGCGAGTACAGGGGGATATTATTCGCGCTCGCTTAGATAGTGGTAGTGAATTACCACGTACACCACCAGCACGAATAGCAACAGAGTTTAGCTATCAAGGTGAGAATATTTCAGCAGATTTATTTATTAGTCACTATTTTGAGCAAACACATACCGCAGCATTAGAAACTTCAACAAACAGCTATGTCATGGTTGATGCCAATATAAATTATCACTTTACTTTAGGGCAGCAAGATTTAGCTGTGTACCTCAAAGGTAAAAATCTAACAGATGAATATGCTCAAGTGCACACATCCTTTTTGAAAGATCTAACGCCTTTAGCTGGACGATCTATTGCTGCTGGCATTCGCGGCTCATTTTAACTTTACCCCCATAACTGGAAATGTATCAATTTAACAAAGGAATATCATGAAAAAGTTTAATTTAAAAACATTAGTCATTGCCTGTGCCATGACTACGTTAGTTGCTTGTGGTGACAGCGAAACTAAAATTACAGAAATTGCGCCAACGCCAGCACCTATAGATGATGGTCATGACCATGATGACGAGTTAGGTAAGGGACGTTTAGCTATTGCCGAAGTAGATCAAGCCGTTATACATGTTTTTGATTTGGAAAATAACAGCCTAGTAGATTCTTTAACAATCACTAACCCAGCTGAATATTTATATTCAAGCCCTGAAAATCGTTATGCTGTTGTTGTACAACGTTCATTTGATAGCGTTGAATTTATTGATGGAGGCGTATGGCAAGAACTACATGGAGATCATTATGATCAACATAGTGATGACCCTGAATTATCAAGCTTTACTCTAAATGATGTTAAGCCAGCACATTTTGTACCACGTGGTGATAAAGCAGCTGTTTTTTTTGACGGTAATAAAGAAACAGGTGCAAATGCGGGCTTAGGGTTATTAAGTGATGAAAGTATTAGCGAAGAAAAATTTATTGCAGAGCACCACTTTGATACTTACATGCATGGAACTGCAGAAATTCGTGGTGAATTTGTATTAACAACATTGCGTGATAGTAATTCAGAAAGTAGCTTGCCAGAAAATGTTGCTTTGCTAGAAACTCATGGAGATCACTTCCATCAAGAACAAGTTTTTGCAACGAAATGTCCTGCTTTACATGGAAGTTTTCAAACTGAAGATTACATAGCATTTGCTTGCGGTGATGGAATTTTATCCATTGAACAACAAGGAAATACTTTTACTGAACAGAAAATTAGTAATCCGATAGGTATGCCAGAGGGGGCGCGAATTGGAACATTATTAGGCAGCAAAGAAAATAATATTATGATAGGTAGGGCGGGTACCGATTTCTTTTTAATTGATTTGGCAGCGCAAAATATTTCTCCATTCAATTGGCAGCAAGAAGACGGTTTAACAAGAGTAACCTATGCTTTTGATGGGCATAATGAACATATGTTAATACTTGATAATAAAGGGCACTTGAACCTTTATTCGGCAGACAGCGGCTGGCAATTTGAAAGCAGTATTGAAATTTTCGATACCTTAGCTGAAGATGCTACACCTTTGATCGTATCATCAAAAGCACATGAGCTTGTGTATATTATTAATGGTCAAGAAGTGACGACAGTTGATCTACATGAAGGGATGGTTGTTGGTCATTTTGATCTAGACTTTATTCCAGGTAAAGCAACATGGCTTGGTATTGCAACTGAAGAAGAGCACTAATTAAATCATTCAATTAAAATCAATATTTATAAAAGGTGTGTATGGTCTGTTGGCTATACACACCTAATTGTGTAACTAAGTTAAATTTGGCTTATTTAAAATGTCTATCGAAAAAATTCATAATGGTTTTGTTTAAATGCACTTTGACTTTTTTACCGCGCATACTGTGTTTACTACCAGGATAAGTCATTAATTCAAATAATTTACCTTCATCTTGCAATGTTTTAATGAGCTTGGTTGTATTAGTAAACAATACGTTATCGTCAGCCATACCGTGATAAATCATTAGTGGATTCTTTAAGCCTGAAGCATAGGGAAATACACTTGATTTATCATAACCGTCAGTATTTACTTGCGGATGATTTAAGTAACGCTCAGTATAATGGGTATCGTAAAGTAACCAGTCAGTAACCGGTGCGCCACTAACCCCTGCTTTGAAGTAATCACTTGCTTTGAACATACTCATTAATGTCATGTATCCCCCGTAAGAATGGCCAAATACACCTATACGATCTTTATCTACAAATTCGAGAGAATGTAAATATTCAACCCCTGTGATTTGATCGGCGACTTCTACCTCTCCTAATTTTTCATAAATAGGAAACTCAAATGCAGTACCGCGATAATTTGAACCACGATTATCAAGCTGGAAGACAATATAACCTTGTTGAAGCATATATTGTGTCATATCCGCACCTTGCCAATTATTTTTAACTAATTGCGCATGTGGGCCGCCATACACACGAACAATAACAGGGTATTTTTTACCGGGTACCATATTGTCAGGTTTGTATAGTTTGTAATAGAGCGGTGTTGCTCCATCATTTGCTGTTAAGGTGCCAAACTTTGGCTCTACTAACTTATTGTAGTAAGGATAAATAGGGTGCTTGGGGCTAACTTTATTTTCTTCTAGCCATGTAATATGTTCGCCACTTACTTGGTGTAAACTCACTTGTGTAGGTGTTGAAATATTAGAGAAGCTATCAATATAAGTTTTGCTGTCGTTGCTAAAATTTATACTGTGGAAGCCATTTCGCTTACTAATTCTTGCAACATGTTCAGGTGATTTCCCGTTAATTGGCACTTGGTATAAATGTCGCTCAAGTGGCGTATCGGCACGACCAGTAAAATATATGAGTCCATTTTTTTCATCAAGTTGCTTAATTTCATCAACTACCCAATTTCCTTTGGTTAGCTGATTGATCAATTTACCCTCTTTAGAAAAATGATATAAATGTTTATACCCATCTCGCTCTGAAGCCCAAATAAAAGATTTGCTATCACTTAAAAAAACTAAATCGTGGTGTAAGTTTAACCAATGATCTGAATACTCAGTAAGTAAGGTTTTTTGTTTGCGGCTTTTTAGATTATAGATTTTTAATCTTAAGGTTTTTTGATCTCGGCTTTGCCATTGATAAGATAAGTTTTTGCTGTCAGGTAGCCATTGTACTCTTGGCAGATAAAAATCATCTTCATTACCTTCTGAAGTTTTGCCTTCTGCTTTATCTAATTTAATAAAACGTGTTTTTTTACCTTTAATATCAGTAACAGCTAGCTTTATTGTGACATTGTTTGTGCCCGTTGAAGGATATCGCTGATCAATCAACTCAATTTTTTCAGCATAAATTTCATTTCGTAGTACTACCTGAACAGGGGTTTCGTCTACACGTAAAAAAGCGATATTTTTTTCATCAGGTGACCACCAATAACCTGTCATTCTATCCATTTCTTCTTGTGCAACAAACTCACTCATACCATTTTTTATGTTGTTGCTACCACCATCTTTCGTTAATTTTTTTTCTTTACCCGTTTCTATGTTTAAGACGAAGATATTCTCTCCACGGATGAAAGATATGTAATTTCCTTTAGGTGAAAATTTTACATCTGTTTCAAATTCACTTGTTTCAGTTAAACGCTTAGCTGTTTTAGTCGCTAAGTGATAATAGTAAACATCGCCATTTAACGGAAATAATAAGGCACTACCATCATTAGAAAATTTATACTCCATAATGCCAAAGCCATAAATACGCTGACGCTCACGTCGCGCTTTTTCTTCGTTAGAGAGTACCTCTGTGCCACTAAAAAGAGATTGTGAGTCAACTAGCAACTTATTCTTTTTACTTTGAAGATTATATTCCCATAAATCATATCGATTTAAGTCGTTATTTTTTCCTTGTAAATAAGTAACACGAGTACCATCTGGTGATAGTTTTAATGATTTAGGTGTTTGCCCATTTAATGAAGGTGAGCTATAAATTCGCTCGATAGAAAGTAGTTCGTTTGTTTTCTCAATCGCTGTGTTTTTTTTATCTTCAGCAAAGGTTTGCTGTGAAGTAAATAAAGCACAAACCATTAAAAAAGAAGATATTTTTAGTTTTTTATTCATAAGTAATTCGTATCTGTTAAGTAACTTTAATAAAGTTAAAGTAGAAAAGAGTAAGGCGAGTATGTAAATGAAATAACCAATGCCTTACTTTATGTTTATAGCAACTCTTCTATGCTTGCTATTGTTTTCTAAATATTAGTAAGGTAACTAATATACTTAAAAAAGCAGTTAGCCCCTCATTCAGTTTTTTAGTCGTAAGGTATAAAGCAAACAATAAACTTGCCCCAAACAGCTAAAAATAACTAAATTTTATGGTTAAGCATTATCTTTAATGCAGTAAACCAATGCAAGGCGCAAGATTAGAATTTACAGATATTATTATGATTAATACTAGGCTGTTTTGAGCGTAGGGTGACACTTATCTAGCATCAATCACTGAATGTATAAGTAGAATGAGCTCTGAAATGAATTAAGCTTTAGCACGAGAGAATACTTCATGAAGTTCACTGACGCTTGATACGGCGATAATTGTTACCCCAGGAGTCTCAAGTCTAGGACTGTAGTTTCTTTTAGGCAAAATGATTGTTTTGAAGTCATTACGAATAGCTTCTTTTACTCTTTCTTCACCGGATGGTACTGGACGTATTTCCCCAGAAAGGCCTATTTCACCAAAAGCGATGGTGTTTGAAGGCAATATTGAATCATTATTTGATGAGATCATTGCTAATACAAGTGGTAGATCTGCGCCAACATCTTTAGTTAAGTTTACACCTGAAACTACATTGACATAGATGTCGTTTCCACCAATATTGACTCCCATTCTATTTTGTAGAATGGCTAACAGCATCGACATACGTTTATAGTCAAAACCAACGCCTCCTCGTACAGGATTTTCACCGTGTGACTGAGTGACAAGAGATTGAATATTAATAAGTAAAGTTCTGCCGCCATCATTAGAGGCATAAGCCATATTACCGCTAGACTCTATGCCTCCTTTTTCTAAAAAAATAGCAGAGGGGTTGATAATGTCCTGCATTCCTTTTGCTGTCATGGCAAATGTTCCTACTTCAGTTGTATCACCAAAGCGGTTTTTAGATGCGCGTAAAGTGCGGTATTTACTGTCATCCTCACTTTCAATTTTACACATAGTATCGCCGATATGTTCCAACACTTTAGGCCCTGCCATATCACCTGATTTTGAAACATGACAAACTAAAATCACTGTTACGCCATGCTCTTTTGCTAATCGGTTTAATATAGCTGCAGATTCTTTAACTTGTGTTACGCCACCAGGAGCATTGGGAAGCGAGCTTACAAAAGCCGTTTGAATGGAGTCAATAATTAAAAATTTGTATCCTTCTGTTACAACCACATCACAAATTAATTCAACGTCGCCAGAGTTCATTATATCAATCTTACTAATCTCAAGTTGTAGCCTAAGGCCTCTGTCTCGAACTTGGCTTTTAGATTCTTCTCCAGAGGTGTATAAAGCTTTGCCAATTGTACTTAAGTTTGAACAAGTTTTTATTAACAAAGTACTTTTACCTGCACCAGGATCTCCTGCAACTAATACAACAGATGCTTCGACAATACCGCCACCTAAAACACGATTAAACTCTGAACTTCCAGTGTCGAAGCGAACTAACTTGGTATCAGATACTTGGCTAAGGTTTTCAATTTTTGCATCTTGTTTTGAATATCCTTTATGCTGTCTTGCATTAGGAGTGCGTTGGGTAACTGTTTTTGCTTCTTTAAACTCTATAATTGTATTCCATGACCCACAAGAGCATTGACCTAACCATCGTTGATGAGTTTCACCACATTCACTACACATGTATTGGGTTTTATCTTTTTTGGCCATTCTTATCTCGTCATAAGTAGTTAGCTAAAGTTAGCTGGGCTGTTTTTATATACAGTATATCGATGTCACATTGATTTGCAATAAAAGTGTTATCTGTCTTTGTCTGAAAAGAATAATTTAAAATAAAGAGAGGAAGGTGGTTAACTATTTAATAGCGTGGGTGAAGCAATGTTCAAATAAGAATAGAAGCATAATAAAAGTGAACATGAAAAAGAGCATTATAAAATACTCTTCTTCATAAATGGTTTTTATAATTAACTGCTTACTGATTTTATTTCAAGAAAATCATCAAAGCCAAACTCTCCCCACTCACGACCATTACCTGATTGCTTATAGCCGCCAAATGGTGAGGTATAATAATGTGCTGCGTTGTTAATACTTACCATGCCAGCACGTATTTTTCTGGCAACACGCTTAGCTCTGTTAGCATCTGCGGAATGGACGAATGCAGCTAAACCATAGGGTGTATCATTGGCTATTTCAATGGCTTGTTCTTCGCTTTCATACGGGATCATCACGAGTACAGGTCCAAATATTTCCTCTCTAGCAATAGTCATATTATTATTTACATCGGTGAATATTGTCGGTTTAGTATAATAACCTGTTTCAAAACCATCAGGTTTACCTACACCACCTGCTAATAGCGTAGCACCTTCATCTATGCCTTGTTGAATCATACCTTGAACTTTATCGAAGTGGCTTTCGCTAACTAGTGGACCAATATGGTGACCATGCTCTTCAGGCGATCCCACTTTAACTTTAGCTGCTGTAGCTTTGGCGGTGTCGACAGCTTGTTGATAATGACTTTGAGGAATTAACATACGTGTTGGCGCATTACATGACTGCCCTGTATTGTTCATACAGCTTAATACGCCACGTTTTACAACTTTCTCGATGTCTGCGTCATCTAATATAATATTAGGAGACTTTCCTCCTAATTCTTGGGTAACTCGCTTAACGGTATCCGCGGCTGATTTTGCAATAGCAATACCTGCACGAGTAGAACCTGTGAATGAAACCATATCAATATCTTTATGTGCTGAAATAGCGCTACCTACGCCCATTCCATCACCATTGATCATGTTATACACTCCAGCAGGAAAGCCTGCATCGTGTACCATTTGTGAAAACAGGTGTGCAGATAATGGTGCTATTTCACTTGGCTTGAGGATCATTGTACAACCGGTGGCAAGTGCAGGGGCTACTTTACAAGCGATCTGGTTTATTGGCCAATTCCATGGCGTGATGAAGCCACAAACACCAATCGGTTCTTTAATGATTTGCGCATTACCTATTGTTCTTTCGAATTCAAATTTTTTCAGGGCAGATAAAGCTGATTTTATATGACCTTTACCAGTATCTGCTTGAGCATTGATAGCAAGGTCTATCGGCGCGCCCATTTCCTGAGAAATAGCATGTGCCATCGCATCATAATTATCCTTATACTGTTTGAGCAAAGCTTCCAATAAAGCAATACGCTGTTCAACACTAGTATAACCAAATGATGAAAAAGCTTTTTTAGCAGCTAAAACTGCTATATCAACGTCTTGTTTATTTCCTAAAGAAATCGTGGCAATGGTTTTTTCTGTCGCTGGATTAATAACAGGATAATCATTGGCTTCTACAGGGTTTACCCATTGGCCATTGATATAAAATTCTTTGTAGTTTTTCATGTAGATCTCCAAATGATATGTTGATTTTCCTTAGGAAATTATGTTTCTAAAACGGTTAATACTTCACTATACCTCGGACATTTTATATAGGTAAATAGGTGAATTATAAAAGTCATCCAATCGTATTATCTTGTATGACTTCCATGAAGGAACAGCAAAATTATTACTGATTAATAACTTTATTTTAGGTTGCTCTAACAGTAATTTATTTCTAATTTTCTCCATGGCTTCAGGGTATAAATAGCAAATAACTACAGAACCTTCAGGCAAAGTAACGTTATAAAAATTTTTGCGGTATAAAGTTAAATTGTGCAAGCCAAGGGCTTTTTTAAGTAGTACGGAAGTAAGCCAAGGCAACAAAGATAGCTCATAGCCAACAACTTGCCTTTTTGGGTTTTCTCTAGCCATACGTATAACAAAACTTCCCCAGCCACTTCCTAAATCAATAATGGGGCAAGTAGTTTCTATATTAACTAATTTCACTATTGCATTATAGGCTTTTTTTGAACTGGGCATAGGAGATATACCAAGCTTTAGTGTATTTACGATAAGGGACAGGCTAATGAAAGCAGCTATTATTAACAGCAAAATATAAAATATTATCAAGGGATTACTCTAATGGTAGGGATTATTCTTTTTTGTGATACGTTAGCCATGATACTTTGTTTACGCAATGCTTTTATGGTGTTGAAAGCTATTCACCTACTTTTATTCAATATATAATGATATTTCGAACAGCATGATTATATAAATGAATGTTTGCTACAAAATAATTGTGTATTGCTACTATTAGATAACCAACAAGAGCTAAATAATTCAATGAAACCATACGCAGATATTGCTGAGCTAATCGAAACATTAGAATCAGAAATTACTCATCTTACCGCGCAAATCAATACACTTAAAAAAGAACCTAGCAGCTTTAATGAGCAAGTTATTTTCAAATATATTGATACATGCAGTACAGGAAAAACAAAAGACTTTGTTCGATCGTTAGGTGTAAAGTCTGAGCGTGGTTCACTTTTCTCATCTGGCGATGTCACCAAATTAGTTAAAAATGGTGCTGAAGATATCTCGCCAGAGCTACTTGCTATAGCGCAAAAAATGGCAAGTATGAAAAATAAAAATGGCAAGCATCGTTAATTAGTAATCAAAACTTTTATTTCAGCTACTTAAATAAATTTATTCTCGAAACGGTAATGTTGATAACAAGTGATATTCTCATTTAATACTTGTTTTCATCATATAAATCCAAATGCGCTCAACCTGCAACTTTTTTTGATGGTTAAACAACTGAATTTAAATAGGCAAAGGGTAAAGCACAATGTTTAAATTATGATGGCGCTATTTAAGTAGTAGTGTTAGTAAATAAAAAATAAGTAAATGCATCATACGCACTTGTTTACTTATGAATAATTAAAAATAATTTAAGCTAAATACCTTTAATCCTAAACATACCACTCTATAATTCTTATTTTTTTCTTTATGGAAGAAGATCTCTTTAAAT
>OJGT01000069.1_pt1 | contig 23352 bp, 20 predicted proteins | sample 1595031 | NCBI WGS metagenome assembly OJGT01 (sample SAMN05416857, study PRJEB24817) | seawater metagenome | isolation source: Sea water | place: Canada:Atlantic | collected 2013-11 | reverse complement strand
GTTGGTGAAGGTATTGCTAAGAAAGAAGAAGATTTTGCTGCTGAAGTAGAAGCACAAATTGCTGCTGCAAAAGCTTAATTTCCTTAGTTGGAATAAGTTATTTAAATAGAAGGTAATCGCTTTCTATTTTTACATATCAAGTAGTTGATAGTGTAATATCACCAAACGCCTAGCTAGTTTATCAAGTTAGGCGTTTTTTATTGTCTGTATTTTAATCAAAGTGATAGAAGAAGAGAGTTTTTTCAGTTAATCCTTTCGTGAGTGCGTGAAACGTATTAAAATAACGGCGATTAAATTTAGCCAAAGTACTCCATCATTAAATAGGAATCATCTCTTATGAGCGTTAATCTAAGACCAACCTACCGTCGTATTCTTCTTAAACTTAGTGGCGAAGCACTAATGGGCGAGGAAGGATTTGGAATCGATCCTAAAGTTTTAGATCGTATGGCTCAAGAAATTAAAGAATTAGTTGAGATGGATGTTCAAGTTGGCCTCGTTATTGGTGGTGGCAACTTATTTCGTGGAGCTGGTTTAGCTGAAGCGGGTATGAATCGCGTAGTGGGTGACCAAATGGGTATGCTAGCAACCGTGATGAATGGCTTAGCAATGCGTGATGCCTTACATAGAGCGTTTGTAAATACACGTTTAATGTCTGCAATTGATTTGGCGGGTGTATGTGACCGTTATAACTGGGCAAACGCAATTAGTTTATTAAAATCTGGCCGTGTTGTTATTTTTTCAGCTGGTACAGGAAACCCTTTCTTTACCACCGATTCTGCTGCGTGTTTACGTGGTGTTGAAATTGAAGCCGATGTTGTATTAAAAGCAACAAAAGTAGATGGTATTTATTCTGAAGATCCGGTTAAAAATCCAGAAGCAGAGCTTTACAGTAGTTTAACTTTTGATGAAGTATTAGAAAAAGAATTAAAAGTGATGGATTTAGCTGCATTTACTTTAGCTCGCGATCATAATATGCCAATACGCGTATTTAATATGAATAAACCTGGTGCTCTGAAATCTGTCGTTATGGGAAGTGATGAAGGTACCGTTATTACTAACAAGTAATATCAACCACTTCATAAAGCCCATAACACAATAAAACATTTGAACTTTTTAGGAATAAAGCCGTGATAGATGAAATTAAAGAAGATGCGCAAGAGCGCATGGGAAAAAGCATAGAGTCTTTAAAAACTAGCCTTAATAAAATTAGAACGGGCCGTGCTCATGCTTCATTACTTGATAACATAAGTGTAGATTACTACGGTATGGAAACACCTCTTAACCAAGTGGGTAATATTTCAGTACCTGATGCGCGTAATTTATCAATTACTGTTTTTGATAAAGGCATGATTAGCGCAGTTGAAAAAGCTATTATGAAATCTGATCTGGGCTTAAACCCACAATCAAATGGCACATTAATTCGTATACCATTACCTCCGTTGACTGAAGAACGTCGTAAAGATCTTGTAAAAGTTGTTCGCGGTGAAGCAGAAGGCGGAAAGGTTGCCGTGCGTAATATTCGTCGTGATGCGAACTCTGATTTTAAAAGTTTACTAAAAGAAAAAGAAATTAGTGAAGATGAGCATCACCAAGCTGAAGATGCGATTCAAAAAATTACGGATACTTTTGTTAAGTCAATAGATGAGTTATTAGCAAAGAAAGAAGCTGAGTTAATGGAAATATAAACGACTTGGTTTGAAATTACGCCAGAGAGTTTATGATGCTGACTGGCGTTTTTTGTATGAATGGAAGGGGATATTGGTGACTACTGATTCAGTTTTAGAAAAAGTCTCAACAAATGTGCCGCAGCATATTGCTGTTATTATGGATGGAAATGGGCGCTGGGCTCAGGCTCAAGGGAAGGGACGTGTTGCAGGACATAAAGCAGGTGTGGAGTCTGTTCGTTCAGTAGTCAGAGGTGCGCGCAAAGCTGATGTTAAGGCCTTAACCTTATTTGCATTCAGTAGTGAAAACTGGAAAAGACCAGAACAAGAAGTCGGTGTTTTGATGGACTTATTTATGTTTGTACTAACTAAAGAAGTTAAGCGCTTGCATAAAAACAATATTCGTTTTCAAGTGATTGGCGATGTCAGTCGATTTTCCGATAAGCTGCAAAAAAGTATTGCTAAATCTGAGCAGTTAACTGCTGATAATACAGGGTTAGTGCTATCGGTTGCGGCAAATTATGGTGGTCGTTGGGATATCGCTAATGCAGCAAAACAGCTTGCCAGCCAAGTAAAAAATAATGAAATTTCACTTGATGATATTGACGAACATTCTTTAGATAAACAGACTTGCCTAGCTGACTTGCCAGCGCTTGATCTCCTTATCCGTACAGGAGGAGATTACCGCATTAGTAACTTTTTATTATGGCAGGCAGCGTATGCTGAATTTTATTTTACCGATACACTTTGGCCAGATTTTGATGAAGTAGAGTTAGTTCAAGCTATTGAAGTTTTTGAACAGCGTGAACGACGTTTTGGCAAAACAGGTGAACAGGTAGTTAGTAAATAGCTGAAACATCAATATATAAGGTTCAGGCTATTTGTCGATTTTCCTGTAGATAAGCAAAACGTATAGAAATCAATATTAATAATAAAAAGTAGTATAGATAGAGTTGATTAGAGTACTTTACTTGAACATATCAAACACTAAGCTTATAACTACATAAAAAAGGATATAACTTGCTTAAACAACGAATTATTACCGCATTAGTTTTAGCGCCCGCTGCTATTTTAGCTATATTTTATCTGCCAATTGCATACTTTGCGGCCTTATTGATGATTGTTATTGGCATTGGTGCTTGGGAATGGGGCCCATTAATGGGAGTTGTAGGTAAAGCGCAGAGATCAGGCTTTGTCGTAGCTACCCTTACCTTGATAAGTGCTCTTTGGGGCTTACTAGCACACACAGACTTATGGCTAAATACACATGAATTAAATAGTTATGCCACAGGTTTGTTGTGGCTAGCTGTCGCTTGGTGGATTTTATCTGCCTTCTTGATGCTTTCCTATCCAAAGTCTAGTGGCTCCTGGTCTAAATACACTTCTGTGCGTGGTCTTTTTGGCTGGCTAACCCTTATTCCTACCTGGTTAGCTTTTATGGTTATTAGAACAAATGACTATCAAGTTGATCCATTTCACGGTGCACAACTATTAATGTTTTTATTCTTAATGGTATGGAGCGCAGATATAGGTGCTTATTTTGTAGGTAAAGCCATAGGTAAAAACAAATTGATGCCTAATGTTAGTCCAGGAAAAACCTTTGAAGGCTTTTTAGGAGGTGTATTTTTCGCTTGCTTATTTGTGAGCCTTACTGCGTATAATTTGAACTGGGCTAGTGATAAAGTCATTACGGTGCTATTGGTTACTGTGTTAATTACGACAGTATCTGTGCTAGGCGATTTAAGTGAAAGTATGTTCAAGCGCCAAGCAGGAGTTAAGGATAGTGGTTCTATCTTACCTGGTCATGGTGGTATTTTAGATCGAATAGACAGCCTCACTGCTACTGCACCTATTTTTGCGCTTTGTTATGTTTTACTCAGTTAATAGCCATATCGCTCAATTCAGTTGAAAAATAAAATGTTGAAAAATGATATAGATAAACGCCAAATATGTATTCTTGGCTCTACTGGATCAATTGGTGTAAGTACGTTAGATGTTATACGTTTACATCGTGATAAATTCGACGTAATTAGCTTGTCTGCCAATGCTAGTGTTGATGTTATATTTGAGCAATGCCTTGAGTTTTGCCCTAAAACAGTTGTTATGGTGTCAGCAACTCATGCTGAAGAATTAGCAATAAGATTGGCTCAAGTTAACCTTGGGTCTATTATTGTTAAGTCGGGTGTTTCTGCTCTTGTAGAGCTTGCAAGTTCCGCTGATACCGATACTGTTATGGCCGCTATTGTTGGCGCTGCAGGTTTAATGCCCACGTTGGCAGCAGTAAAAGCAGGCAAAAGAGTCTTATTGGCAAATAAAGAAGCATTAGTTACTTCTGGCGCAATTTTCATTGAAGCAGTTAAGCAATCAGGCGCAGAGCTTTTACCTATCGATAGTGAACATAATGCTATTTTTCAAAGTCTACCTTGGCAAGAACAAAATAAGGTTGGGCATTGTCAGTTAGCACAAAATGGTATTAGCAAAATACTACTAACAGGCTCTGGAGGGCCGTTTAGAACATGGCAAACCTCTGAACTTGAACACGTAACGCCAGATGAAGCTTGTACTCATCCAAATTGGGATATGGGAAGAAAGATATCAGTTGATTCTGCAACTATGATGAACAAAGGTTTAGAGTTTATCGAAGCCAAGTGGTTATTCAACGTAGAAGCTAGTGATATTCAAGTAGTTTTACATCCACAAAGCACCATTCATTCTATGGTGCAGTATAAAGATGGTTCAGTTATTGCTCAAATGGGTAACCCAGATATGCGTACACCCATTGCACATGCATTAGCTTATCCACAAAGAATCGAATCAGGTGTTGCTCCATTAGACTTTTTTACGACGCCATCATTTGAGTTCCAATCAGTTGACTATAAAAAGTACCCTAACTTGAAATTAGCGATAAATGCATGTGAGCAAGGGCAAGGTGCTTGTACTGCACTTAATGCATCAAATGAAATAGCTGTTGCTGCTTTTTTAGACGAAAAAATTAAATTTACCGATATTTTCAAAATAAATGAAACTTCTGTGATGAAATTTGTCTCAGAAAAGGTGAATAATATAAATGAAGTGATTTCCTTAGATTTACGAGCTAGAGAATTTGCTCAATCGATTGTAGCTGATTTTACAGAACGTGAAAAAAAGGGGCATAACTAGAAATGTATGAGCTAATTTGGAATTTAGCCTCTTTTGTTATTGCATTAGGTATTTTAGTTACTGTTCATGAGTACGGCCACTTTTGGGTAGCACGGAAAAATGGTGTCAAAGTTGAACGATTTTCTGTTGGCTTTGGTAAAGCGCTTTGGCGCAAAGTAGGACAAGATGGCACAGAATACGTTGTAGCAATGATACCGCTTGGCGGTTATGTAAAAATGCTTGATGAACGAGTAGATCAAGTATCAGTTCAGGACAAAGATAAAACATTTAACAGCAAGTCGGTATATCAACGTATAGCAATTATTGCTGCCGGACCTTTTGCTAACTTTGCTTTTGCTATATTTGCTTTTTATCTGATGTTTTTAATTGGTGTACCGAGTATCAAACCCATTGTTGGGGAAATAATTCCCCAATCAATTGCAGCACAAGCAAAACTAGAAAGTAACTCTGAGATTGTTGAAGTTGCGGGACAGGCTGTACGAGATTGGCAAGATGTTAATTTAGCTTTGATAGGTGAAATAGGTTCGAAATCTATTAGTATTAAAACAAAAAATTCAGATAGTCAGTATGTAAAAACACATCATTTTGATACTAAAAATTGGCAGTTCTCACCAGATAAAGAATCTGCATTGACAAGTTTAGGACTTTATCCGTACCGACCGAAAGTACATAATGAATTAGCAAGAATTGGAAAAGACAGCCCCGCAGAGAAAGGTGGTTTAGCCGTTGGTGATAAACTTATTGCTATCAATGATGACTCTTTGGCCAAAGGGTGGACAGATTTTGCTAAAAAAATTCAACAGTACCCTGAACAGGTTGTGAATGTTACCGTAGAGCGCGAAGGCAGAGAGTTAGTTTTACAGGTAAAACCAAAAGGTATTGACCGTAATGGTAAGTTAATTGGGTATTTAGGCGTTTCTCCTAAAGCGGATGATTGGCCAGCTGAGTATAAAATAGATCTTAGTTACGATGTGTTTTCTGCTCTTCCTGAAAGTATTGCGCGTACATGGAACTTGATCACCCTTAGTTTTGATATGATAGGAAAACTAATAACAGGTGATGTGTCAGTTAAAAATTTAAGTGGCCCAATAGCAATAGCCCAAGGTGCCGGTGACAGCGCAGGGTATGGATTTGTATATTTCTTAGGCTTTTTAGCGCTAATTAGTATTAATTTAGGAATAATTAATCTTTTACCCTTACCGGTACTTGATGGCGGACACTTACTCTATTATGTTATAGAGCTTTTGACAGGAAAACCTGTTCCCGAAAATATTCAGGAAGTAGGATTCAAGTTTGGTGGTTTAGCGCTATTGGCATTAATGGCCATCGCTTTATTTAATGATTTTAGTCGAGTGTTAGGTTAGATATATAGTAATACGTGCTATGTGTTTAAAGGTGTAGTAATTATGCCTTGTAGCTTACAGCGTGCAATTATGCAGTGATAAGAAGAAGTAACAAAGTTAAATATATGATAATTAAAAAATTAGCCTATGCCGTTTTATTAGGCGCTTTAGGCACAACAGCACAAGCTGAGCAAGAATTTCAAATTGAAGATATTGAAGTAAAGGGCTTACAGCGTGTTGCTTTAGGTGCAGCCTTAACACATATTCCATTTAATGTTGGTGATACTTTAAATCAGTTTAGAATTTCGCAATCAATTAAAGCTTTATACAAATCAGGACATTTTAATGATATCCGCGCTTATCGTGATGGAAATCGAATAATTTACCGTGTCCGTGAGCGCGAAACTATCAGTGAAATTATCTTTGATGGTAATAGTGACTTAAAAGATGAGCAATTAACTGAAAGTCTAGATAGCAGTAATATTCGTGTCGGTGAAACACTTGATCGCACTGTGATTTCAGGTATTGAAACAGGACTTGAAGATTTTTATCACAGTGTTGGTAAATACAATGCTGATGTTTCTGCAACGGTTACTCATTTACCTAGAAATCGCGTGAACCTTAAGTTTACCTTTACCGAAGGTGATGCCGCAGCAATCAAGCAAATAAATATTATTGGTAATGAAGTTTTTACTGACGCTCAGTTATTAGAAAAAGTTGAGTTAACTTATGATTCGCCATGGTGGGACTTTATGGCGCAAGATAGATATCAAAAGCAAACATTGCAAGGTGATATCGAAACGATTACTAGTTATTACTTAGATCGCGGCTACCTTCGCTTTAAAGCTGACTCAACCCAAGTTTCTATGACGCCGGATAAAGAATCGGTTTATATAGCGTTAAATATTACAGAAGGTGACACCTATACTATTAGTGATGTTGAATTCATTGGTGATATGGCTGGCTTTGAGAAAACAATTAGAGCTATTAATCCATTACAAGTTGATAGTTTATATAATGGTGCAGAAATTACCTATACCGAAGAAGTTATCAGTAAATTTTTAGGTCGTTTCGGTTATGCTTATCCAAAAGTAACAACCATCCCAGAGATCAACGATGAAGATAAAACGGTAAAATTATCGATATCAATTGACCCAGGAAAGCGTATTTATGTAAATAAAATCAACTTTAGTGGTAACCATGTTACAGCAGATAAAGTACTGCGCCGTGAAATGCGTCAAATGGAAGGGGCGTGGTTGTCAAATAACTTAGTTGAGCATTCTAAAGCCCGTTTGTCTCGTTTGCCTTATATGGAAACAGTTAATTTTGAAACAAAACAGGTGTCAGGCGAAGATGACATTGTTGATGTTGACTTCAATGTTAAAGAACAAGCGTCAGGTTCTTTTAGTGCCGGTATTGGTTACGGTGACTCAACAAGCTTAAGCTTGAATGCAGGTATTCAACAAGATAACTTTTTAGGTACTGGTAACCGTTTAGGCTTATCTCTAAATACAAACGCTTATTCAAATAGTGCGAGTGTTTCTTATACCGACCCTTACTTCACCGTTGATGCAGTATCACTGGGTGGTCAAATATTCTATCAAGCATTTGATGCCGGTAATGCTAACTTGGTTGACTATAATAATAAAACTTATGGTCTTGGGCTGACTTGGGGTTTCCCTATCAATGAGTATATAAGAGTTAATTTTGGTGTAGGCTTTAAGAGTAATGAAATCACTTCATTAGAAACCTATGAACAAATTCAAACTTTTTATGACTTACATGCTGATCCAAATGATCTGGGTGGTCAATTATCCTTTAAAAACTATGATTTAAATGCAGGTATTACACGCTCTACTTTAAACCGTGGTACTTTTCCTTCAGCAGGTTCGCAGCAAAGCTTATCTGTTAAAGTGACAACGCCTAACTCATCTGATGTTCAGTACTTTAAACTTAATCTTGATACTAAGTTTTACTTTCCTTTAACAAGAGATCAGCGCTGGACAGTACTGGCTAGATTGCAGCTAGGTTATGGTAACGGTTATGGTAAAGTAAATGGGAATGACCAGTTATTACCATTTTGGGAAAACTTTAGAGCTGGTGGTGCAGATACCTTACGTGGTTTTGAAAATAATACCGTGGGACCACGAGCTATTTTCCGTTATCCTACTAACCTTGATGGTACACCTAACACAACAGGAAGTGGTGCGTGTTGTTTAGGTCCAAATCATGATTATATTGAAATTTCACCACGTTCAATTGGTGGTAATGCTATCGCAGTAGGTGGTGTAGAACTGATTGTGCCAACACCATTTTTAGATGAAAGTTACGCAAATAGTGTGCGCACCAGTTTATTCGTTGATGTGGGTAATGTTTGGGATACTGAATTTGATATTAATGATTATAAAGATTTAGCGGCTAAACAATCTGCTAAAATTGATGATTATTCTGAAATTGGAAGATATCGTGCATCGGGTGGTTTATCAATTCAATGGTTATCACCCATGGGACCAATGGTATTTAGCTTTGCTAAAACAATAAAAGAAGAAGCTGATGATGATACCGCGTTCTTCACATTTAATATCGGAAAAACTTTTTAAATTTATCTACCCAATGAGTACGTTTAGCTGTTATTTTGGTTGAACAAAGAATTAAAATATAAAATAAAATGGAATAAGAGGAAAACACATTGAACAAATTTATTAAATCTATGGTAGTTACCGCAACAGCATCAACATTATTGTTGGCAAGCAGTGCAATGGCATTTGAGAAAAAAATTGCGGTTGTAAATGTGCAAGAAGCTATTAATCAAATTCCTCAATCAGCAGTGCTAATGCAAACGTTAGAAGCTGAATTTAAAGATGAAAAAGCGGTTATCGAACAATTACAAAAAGATCTTACTTTTGAAGATGAAAATTTAAAGCGTAATGGTTCGTTAATGAGTGAAAAAGAAACAAAAGCATTACAAGCTAAGATGAATAACTTGTATCAGCAATATCAAGCTAAAGTTAAAGTATTTCAGCAAAAAGTTGCTCAACGAAAAAATATTGAAACTAATAAGCTTTATGCTTTAGTTACTCAAGTAGTTGATAATATCGCTGCTAAAGAAAAATATGACTTGGTACTTTCTAAACAAGCGGTGATCTTTTCTAAGCCTGCTATGAATATAACAAACAAAGTTGTAGAGCAAGTAAGTAAGCTTAAGTAATTTTTGCTTCATTAATCAAAGATAGAGACACTATGAAATACACCCTTGCTGATATTGCCAAACATATTAATGCAGAATTAGTTGTTGTACCCTCGTCAGAAACTAATGGTGCTGATATAACTGTCAGCGGTTTGGCTACGTTAGCCAATGCAAAAGCGGGACAAGTTGCCTTTTTAGCAAATAGTAAGTATGTATCTCAGTTGAGCGAAACAAAAGCCAGTGCGGTAATTATTTCACCTGAAGCATTACCTCAGTGTCCTACTACTGCTTTAGTGATGGATAACCCCTATATGGGGTATGCTCTGCTAGCAAACCTACTTGATACAACTCCCGCTGTTGCTAAAGGTATTCATAGCAGTGCGGTAATCGCTGATGATGTAACAATAGGTACTAATGTTTCAATTGGTGCAAATACTGTTATTGAAGCAGGTGTTAATCTTGGCGATAACGTTAGTATTGGCGCCGGTTGTTTCATAGGTGAACAAGCGACTATTGGTAAAGATACTAAGCTTTGGGCTAACATTAGCATTTATCACCGTGTTATAATCGGTGAAGCCTGTTTGATTCAAGCGAATACAGTTATTGGATCAGACGGTTTTGGTTATGCTCCGGTCAATAAGCAATATAAATGGCATAAGATCCCTCAGCTTGGCAGTGTCGTTATTGGCGATCATGTTGAAATTGGCGCTAGTACAACAATCGATCGTGGGGCACTAGAAAACACTATAATTAAAGATGGTGTTATTCTTGATAACCAAATACAAATTGCCCATAACGTTGTGATAGGCGAAAATACAGCAATGGCAGCTTGCAGCGTTATTGCAGGTAGCACTGTTATTGGAAAAAACTGTACTATTGCTGGTCTTGTTGGCATTAATGGACACATTAACGTTGCTGATAATTGTGTTTTTACTGGCATGGCTATGGTTACTAAAGACATTACTAATGCGGGGGTATACTCATCAGGTATGCCAGTTGCACCTAATCGAGATTGGAATAAAACCAATGCTAAAATAAAACGATTAGATAGTTTGATACAGCGCGTAAAAGAGTTAGAAACTCTTGTAAAAAAATAACCTAAATAAATCAGTTGCTAATTAATAATAAAAACAAAGCGCTGAACCGAATTAATTGTTCTAAATTCCTTAATAATAGAATTAGCACAAAGTAAAGTAAGGGACACTCTTTTGGAAAACCTTGAAACAGAAAACACTGCGGTTGAAAGACAACTAAAACCAATAGCACTTAATGAAATTAAAACGCTGATACCTCACAGGTATCCAATGCTGTTAGTGGATAAAGTGGTTGATCATGAACCGAGAAAATACTTACATGCAATTAAAAATGTAACGATTAATGAACCTATTTTTACTGGTCACTTCCCAGAAGCTGCCATATTTCCAGGTGTATTAATTTTAGAAGCATTGGCACAAGCTACGGGTATTCTTGGCTTTAAAAGTACAGATGTACGTGAAGAAAATGAAATGTATTTATTTGCTTCTATTGATAAAGCCCGTTTTAAACAACCTGTTTTACCTGGCGATACTATGCACTTGCATGTTGAATTTATAAAAGAACGTCGCGGTATGTGGAAATTTTATGGTGAAGCCAAAGTTGATGGTAAAGTTGTTTGTTCAGCTGATTTAATGTGTGCTAGACGCGCTTTATAATACTCTCTTTGTTACTTTACTTTGAAATTTTAGCGTAAAAGTACAGAGTGATTCTCATCATTCATGTACTTTTTCATTTCAAGTAAACTCTACAGCTAACCATTAAACTGTGTAAGTTGTAATAACCCTCTACATCAAAAGATTTATCTAAGGTGCCTGTTATGATACACCCACAAGCGATTATTGAGCCGGGAGCTGTCATTGGAAAGAATGTTACAATCGGCCCATGGACTTATATTGCTAGTTCTGTTGAAATTGGTGATGACTGTGAAATCAGTTCACATGTAATTATTAATGGTCCAACGAAAATAGGCAAAGGCAATCGTATTTTTCAATTTGCGAGTATTGGTGAAGATTGCCAAGATTTAAAATATGCAGGTGAAAAAACAGAACTCATCATTGGTGATAATAATACTTTTCGTGAATGTTGTACTATTCATCGTGGCACAATACAGGATAATAGTTTAACTCAAATAGGTAGTGACAACTTGTTTATGGCCTATGCACATGTTGCTCATGATTGCATGGTAGAAGACAACTGTATTATGGCAAATAATGCATCAATTGCTGGTCATGTTCATGTAGGTAGTCATGTAATCATTGGTGGAATGTCAGGCGTTCATCAATTCTGTCATATTGGTGCTCACAGCTTTATTGCAGCAAATGCGCTAGTGTTAAAAGATGTGCCTGCATACGTGATGGCATCAGGACATCCGGCTAAACCATTTGGTTTAAATACTGAAGGTATGAAGCGAAGAGGCTTTGCTAGCGAAAGTATTTTGTCGATTAAACGAGCTTATAAAGAGGTTTATCGTAAAAAACAATCTATTGAAGATGCATTGTCAGCTATTACAGAACAAAGCATAGTTACTTCTGAACTTGAATTATTTACAAATTCAATTAAAAACTCAACACGTGGCATTATACGCTAATGCTAAATTACTAGGTTTTACCTAGGAATTAATGTCTATGAATTAACGCGTGGGATTTAACTTCGTGGCAATATCTCAACAAAACAATATCTTCCTATCTGAACCAGTGTTCGCCATTGTCGTTGGTGAACACTCTGGCGACACCCTTGGTGCAGGCCTTATGGTTGCACTACAAAAACAATTTCCAAACGCAAAGTTTATCGGCATTGGTGGCGATAAAATGATAAAGCTGGGCTTTGAAAGTCTTTTTGCTATGGATGAATTAGCAGTAATGGGGATTGTTGAAGTACTCGGTCGCATTCGTCGACTGCTTTATGTTAGAAAAACTTTGGTAGAATATTTTAGCGCTAACCAACCTGATGTGTTTATTGGCATTGATGCGCCTGATTTTAATATTGGTTTAGAATTGCGTCTGAAAGCTAAAAATATAAAAACCGTCCATTATGTTAGCCCTTCAGTTTGGGCATGGCGTGAAAAGCGCATCTTTAAAATAGCTAAAGCAACAGATATGGTGTTGTCATTGTTACCATTTGAAAAAGCTTTTTATGATAAGCACCAGGTGCCTTGTACTTTTGTTGGTCATCCGCTAGCTGATGATATCCCTATGACTAATGATAAAGTTCAAGCAAGGGATGAATTGAACTTACCTCATACAACTAAGGTGTTAGCATTAATGCCAGGAAGTCGAGGGGGGGAGCTTTCTCGTTTATTAGCCCCTTTTTTTGCTAGTGCTGAACAATTACAGCAAGAGGATGAAAACTTAATTCTTGTTGCTCCTATGGTTAGTGAAAAGCGTGCGCAGCAGTTTGACAAAATGAAAGCCGAAATTGCACCTAATTTAGCTGTGCACGTTATTATTGATAAAACACAAGCAGTAATGGCAGCCAGTGACTGTTTATTAACAGCATCGGGTACGGTGACTTTAGAGGCCGCTTTAATTAAACGGCCTATGGTTATTTGCTATAAATTTAATTTGTTAACTTATTGGCTAGCAAAGTGGCTAGTAAAATTACAATGGTTTTCACTGCCAAATTTATTAGCAAATAAAACGTTGGTACCAGAATTACTACAAGATGAAGTCTGTGCTGAACAAATAGTTCCCTTGGTTAAAGAGCGCCTGTATCAAGATCAAACTCAGTTAAATGATAGTTTCATTACAATACATCAAGAGCTTAAATGTAATGCTAGTGAACAAGCTGCTAATGCCGTGATTGCTATACTTCCTTCTGTTTTTAAGGGTAAAGCGTAATTACCATGCCTAAGATGAACATGCCTAAAAATAATATGCCTAAGAAAAAAATACTTCCTCCTTTTGAATATCCCATTGCTTATTGTATTGCTGGAGTTGATGAAGTTGGGCGAGGCCCCTTGGTTGGTGATGTGGTAACTGCAGCTGTTATTTTAGATCCCGACAACCCTATTGATGGTTTGATGGATTCAAAGAAACTCTCTGAAAAAAAACGTGCGTTGTTATCAGAAGAAATTAAAGAAAAAGCAATTGCTTGGTCAGTAGGCAGGGCAAGTCCTGAAGAAATTGATACCTTAAATATTCTCCATGCCACGATGTTAGCAATGCAACGAGCTGTTCAAGGATTAGCCGTGTCACCAGATCATATTCTAGTTGATGGTAATCGTACGCCTAGTTTTGCTAATGAGCAGGGTGCTATTAACAGTCAAGCGGTAGTTAAAGGTGATGATCGTGTTGCTGAAATTAGTGCTGCATCAATTATTGCTAAAGTGACTCGTGATGACGAGATGATCGCCCTTGATAAGCTCCATCCAGAATATGGCTTTGCTAAACATAAAGGTTATCCAACAAAAGTGCATTTAGAAAAAATAATTGAGCTCGGTGTGCTTGATTGTTATCGTCAAAGCTTTAAACCTGTAGCTAAAGTGTTAGGGCTAATAAATGAATGAAGAAATGACCTCTGACACGATTAAAGAGGAGCAAAGCCAAGAGCCTAGTTTTATTCATTTACGTGTGCATAGTGACTATTCAATGTGTGATGGCTTGAAGAAAGTCAAACCTATCATTGCATGTGCTGCTGAACTAAATATGCCAGCATTAGCACTAACTGATCAAACAAACTTATGCGGCTTGGTAAAGTATTATCATGCAGCTCATGGTGCTGGAATTAAGCCTATTATTGGCTGTGATTTTTGGGTGCGTAGTGATGAATTAGGCGATGAACTCTCTCGTTTAGTTATTTTAAGTAGTAATAATACTGGTTACAAAAACTTAACTGAACTTATCTCGAAAGCTTATATGCGCGGACACCTGCAAAATAAAGCCGTAATTGATAAAGAGTGGCTAATCGAATTTAAAGAAGGTTTGATCATATTATCGGGCGCAAGAGAAGGTGATATTGGTAAAGCCTTATTAAAAGGTAACAATGGACTCGCCTTGCAAATGCTTGATTTTTATCAATGCCATTTTAATGATTGTTTTTATGTTGAATTGATTCGTACTGGGAGAAATGACGAAGAGAACTATCTCCATCTTGCAGTCGAGTTTGCTGCTACGCATAGCTTACCAGTTGTTGCTACCAACGAAGTGATGTTCTTATCTCCAGATAATTTTGATGCACATGAAATTCGTGTTGCAATTCATGATGGATACACACTTGATGATAAGCGTCGCCCTAAGCGTTATAGCTCAGAGCAATATTTGCGCTCTCAGGAGGAAATGTGTGAACTCTTTAGTGATATTCCAGAAGCATTAGCCAATACAGTAGAAATAGCTAAACGTTGCAACGTAACTGTACGTTTAGGTGAATATGTATTACCAGATTTTCCCACTGAAGGTTTAGAAATTAATGATTACTTTATTAAGGTTTCTGAAGAAGGCTTAGAAAGGCGCTTAACAAAGTTATTCGATAGAGAAGCAGATAATTTTGCTGAAATACGACAACCGTATGATGAACGACTGAAAGTTGAATTAGAAGTTGTTAATAACATGGGATTTCCCGGTTACTTCTTAATTGTAATGGAATTTATTCAATGGAGTAAAGATAACAATATACCCGTTGGTCCGGGTCGAGGATCGGGTGCAGGTTCTTTAGTTGCTTACGCATTAGATATTACCGATCTTGATCCACTTGAATACGATTTATTATTTGAGCGCTTCTTAAACCCTGAGCGGGTATCAATGCCGGATTTCGATATCGATTTCTGTATGGATAGACGTGATGAAGTTATTGATCATGTTGCAGAGTTATATGGCCGAGATGCGGTATCGCAAATTATTACCTTTGGTACTATGGCGGCAAAAGCGGTAATTCGCGATGTTGGTCGTGTACTTGGTCACCCTTATGGTTTTGTTGATCGAATTTCAAAACTTATTCCACCTACGCCGGGTATGACCTTATCAAAGGCTTTTGAAGAAGAGCCAAAGCTTCCTGAAGTATACGCACAAGATTCTGAAGTTAAAGATTTGATTGATATGTGTCGTATTTTGGAAGGTACGACACGTAATGCGGGTAAACATGCTGGTGGTGTTGTTATTTCGCCAACAACTATTACTGATTTTGCTCCTCTATATTGTGATGATGAAGGCAAAAACCCGGTAACCCAGTTTGATAAAAATGACGTTGAAGATGCAGGCTTAGTTAAATTTGATTTCTTAGGATTAAGAACCCTAACTATTTTGCAGTGGGCCATTGAAATGGCTGATGAAAAACTGCTGAAAGCGGGCCAAGAGCCTATTGATATAACAACGATCAACTTAGAAGATCCCGCAAGTTTTAAGGTCTTACTTGCCTCACAAACTACTGCTGTCTTCCAGTTAGAGTCTAGCGGTATGAAGTCGCTAATTGATAAACTTAAACCCGATTGCTTTGAAGATATTATTGCATTGGTGGCATTATTTCGTCCTGGGCCATTACAATCAGGCATGGTTGATAACTTTATTGAGCGTAAGCATGGACGTGAAGAAGTCAGTTATCCTGATGCAACTTGGCAGCATATTGATTTAAAACCCGTATTAGAACCTACTTACGGCATTATTTTATATCAAGAGCAAGTAATGCAAATAGCGCAGGTACTTGCAGGTTACTCATTGGGCGGTGCGGATATGCTACGTCGAGCCATGGGTAAGAAAAAGCCAGAAGAGATGGCAAAGCAACGTGCAGGTTTTGAGCAAGGCGCAATAGATCGCGGAGTTGATGGCGAGCTAGCAATGAAAATTTTCGATTTAGTTGAAAAATTTGCTGGTTACGGTTTTAACAAATCTCATTCTGCTGCTTACGCTTTAGTTTCATATCAAACACTCTGGATGAAAACACATTTCCCTGCGCCTTTTATGGCGGCAGTTATGTCAGCAGATATGGACAACACTGAAAAAGTCGTTATTTTAGTTGATGAATGTGAAAATATGGGCATTGACTTATTACCACCTGATGTGAATGCTGGCCAATATAAGTTTACTGTTAATGATGATAATCAAATAGTCTATGGTATTGGTGCAGTTAAAGGGGTGGGTGAAGGCCCAATTGAAGCTATTATTGCGGCTCGTTTAGCGGGAGGCCCCTTTACTGATTTGTTCGATTTATGTGCCCGTTTAGATTTGAAGAAAACAAATAAGCGAGTGCTAGAGAAATTAATAAAATCAGGCGCAATGGATGCGTTAGGGCCGACCTATAAACTAACCTCAGATGGTAAAGATTTACCTCATAGAGCGGCATTGTTTGAGACGCTTCCCGAAGCAATGAGAGCAGCAGATCAACATGCAAAAGCTGAGGCTATTGGTCAAAATGATCTTTTTGGCTTAATTAACGATGAACAAACAGATTCTCGCCAAAGTTTCAAAAATGTGAAAAAATGGCCAGAAGAAGTATGGCTTGATGGTGAAAAAGAAACCTTAGGTTTATACTTAACGGGCCATCCGATAAATCGCTATTTAAGTGAAATTAAAAAGTATGCTTCTAACCGATTAGTTAGTATGCAACCAACTGGTCGAGATAGACAAGCTGTTGCCGTTGGTTTGGTGATCGGTGTCCGCATTTTGGTTAATAAACGAGGTCGTCGATGGGCATTAGTTACATTGGATGATAAAAGTGCTCGAATGGATATTCGTTTATTTCCTGATGATTACGATAGGTTTTCTGAACTACTTGAAACTGATGCTATATTAGTTTGTAGTGGACAGGTCAGCTTTGATGATTACTCAGGAGGGAATACAATGACTGCCCGAGATATCATGACGATAACTGACGCCAGAGAAAATTATGTAACTTCCCTAGATATAAACGTTAATAGGGCAACAATTAATAATGATTTTATTGAGCAATTTACACAAATATTAACACCTCACAAAGAAGGAACTTGTCCTGTTAGAGTTTTTTATCAGCGAGAAGAAGCTCGCGGCATGCTAGAACTTGGCGTACAATGGCGAGTATCACCAGCTGATGTGTTATTATATGATTTAAAAGAGTTATTAGGTGAAGAGAGTATCACCTTACAATTCAAATAATTAAAATAAATTAGCTAATTTTTATATGAAATTAACAGTTATTAGCATTTATACTAATAACTAAGTCACGTACAAATTTTGGTACATTTTTTAGGTACAGAGAAACATATGTCATTAAATTTTTTAGATTTTGAACAACCTATTGCTGAACTTAATGCAAAAATTGAAGAACTTGAGTTAGTTAATACAGGCCAAGAACTCGATCTTGATTTAGAAGAGCAAATAGCGCAATTACGTGAAAAAAATAAAGAGCAAACTAAAAAAATATTTGCAGATTTAGACCCATGGCAAACGGCAAGGGTAGCTCGTCATCCACAGCGTCCTTATACGCTTGATTACTTACCACGTATTTTTACTGAATTTGACGAATTAGCCGGTGATCGTGCTTATGCTGATGATAGCGCTATTGTTGGTGGTACAGCTCGCTTAGATGGCAAACCTGTAATGATAATTGGTCATCAAAAGGGGCGTGCAACAGCAGAAAAAGTAAAACGTAATTTTGGTATGCCTAGACCTGAAGGCTACCGTAAAGCTTTACGTTTGATGGAAATGGCAGAGCGATTTAATATGCCAATTATTACCTTTATTGATACACCGGGTGCTTATCCTGGAATTGGCGCTGAAGAGCGTGGACAAAGTGAAGCAATTGCTCGTAACTTAAAAGTGATGGCTCGTTTATCTGTTCCTATTGTGTGTACTGTTATTGGTGAAGGTGGATCTGGTGGTGCTTTAGCTATTGGTGTTGGTGATAAGGTTAATATGCTTCAGTATTCTACTTATTCTGTTATTTCTCCAGAAGGTTGTGCATCAATCTTATGGAAAACAGCAGAAAAAGCATCTACAGCTGCTGAAGCAATGGGAATTACGGCAAAACGCATAAAAGAATTAGAGCTAATTGATAGTATCGTTGAAGAGCCATTAGGTGGAGCACATCGTGATATGGATCAAATGGCTGCTATGCTTAAAGAAGCATTGAAAACTGATCTAGCTGAGTTAGAAGGTTTATCTCATGATGAATTAATAGAAAAGCGTTATGACAAACTCATGTCATTTGGTTACTGTTAATTTTTAGCTAGATACAAGTCTATTTAGTATCAAATGACGATATCTATTGAGTCTGCACTATTAAGTGTTATCAACAACTACAAGAGTATTCCTCTGGTTGTTGCCTATAGCGGTGGTGTAGACTCTCAAGTGTTATTGCATGCCATAGCAAAACTGTGGCATGCAAAAAAAATCACCAATCCGATAACTGTTTGTCATGTTAACCATGGCTTAAGTGAAAATGCTACAAGCTGGCAAAACTTTGCGCAGCAAACATGTCTAAAGTTAAACATCCCCTTTGTCGCTAGGCAAGTTAGTATTCAACTACAAGCTCAAAAATCATTAGAAGCCTTAGCTCGAGATGCTAGATATAAGGTTTTACAATCCCTATATAAAGAACAATCATTAGTTATAACGGGTCATCATCGTGATGATCAGGCTGAAACCTTTCTGCTTGCCCTGAAAAGGGGCTCTGGCTTAAAAGGCTTGTCAGCTATGGCCGATGAATCTTTACATGGTAAAGATATTTTTATGAGACCCTTACTAGATATTTCGCGTAAAGAGATTGTGAACTATGCAAAAGAGCAGAAGCTTACTTGGGTTGAAGATGAATCTAATTGTGATACTCAGTTTGATCGTAACTTTATTCGACAAAAAGTAATGCCATTACTTTCTGAGCGCTGGCCAAGCATTACGCAAACGATTAACCGTAGCAGTAGTCTTTGTTCAGAAGGACAATCGTTATTAGATGAATTGGCAGAACAAGACTTACAAAGTTGTCAATTAACAAAGCAGAGCTTGTCAGTAAACATACTATCAAGCTTATCAATAGCTCGGTTCAATAATTTAATAAGGTATTTTTTAGCGCAGCATAACTGTTTAATGCCAAGTGCTGAGCAATTACGCCAAGTGCATCAACAATTACTTGCTGATGAGAATAAAAATCCTGAAATTAGCGTGGCAAATAATTACTTACGCCGTTATAGAGATGGCTTATATTTAACGCGTGATTTAACTGATGTCAGTAGTTGGGCAATTAATATTAATCAGTTAGACGTACACTTAGATAAAGCGGTTAATGTAGTTGAATTGCCAGATAATCTAGGGCAGATTATTTTCAGCTGTAATCAGCAAGATAATCTTAGCGGTTTATGTCAAAATCTCTCTCTTCCACACAGTACTGATAATATAACGCTGAAATTTTGTCATACTAATCCAACCTGCTTACCTGATTACAGAAACCATTCACGTAGTTTAAAAAAAATCTTGCAAGAGCTTAATATTCCCCCTTGGCAACGCAAGCGTATCCCCTTCCTTTATTACGGTGATACGTTAGTTGCTGCCATTGGCTATTTTGTTTGTAAAAACTTTTTAGCTAAAAAAAATGAGCCTTCTATTAATGTTCATTGGAAGCAGAAATAGAAAACTCATATTTTGAGATTAAAATAACTAACTTTTTAGCTGAAATTGTTACTTATAAACTCATTGCATTGATAGTTAATATTAAATCATTATTTTGTTAAGTGATGTGAAATAGTTGCTGAAAATACAACATCAGTAGAGCTATTAAGTGCTGTTTCAGCTGAATCTTGTATTACACCAATAATAAAGCCAATCGCTACAACCTGCATTGCGATATCTTCTTCTATGCCAAATAAACCACACGCTAGTGGAATTAATAGTAATGATCCTCCTGCAACACCAGATGCACCACAAGCAGAAATTGAAGCAACAATAGATAATAAAATTGCTGTTCCAAAATCTACTTCTATTTGTAAGCTGTGAGCTGCTGCAAGTGTTAATACAGTTATTGTTATCGCTGCACCAGCCATATTAATAGTAGCCCCCAAAGGAATCGATACTGAGTATGTATCCTCATGTAAATTAAGTTTTTTACAAAGAGCCATATTCACGGGAATGTTGGCTGCTGAACTGCGAGTAAAAAATGCGGTGATTCCAGATTCTCGAAGACAAGTAAAAATAAGAGGGTATGGATTTTTTTTGGTAACTAAAAAAACAATAAGCGGATTGACTATCAGCGCAATGATCAGCATTGCACTTAATAAAACTGCCACTAAATGGCTATATTCAGCTAAAGCATTAAAACCCGTTTCTGCTATGGTATTGGCAACAAGACCAAAAATACCAATAGGTGCAAAACGAATAACTATTCTAACAATACTTGAAATGGCTTCACTAAAATCATGCACAGTATTTTTAGTTTGGCTGTTTGCATGTTTTAACGAAAAGCCTAGACCAAGACCCCAAGCTAATACGGCAATAAAATTTCCATTAGCAATGGCACTGATTGGATTCTCCACGACTTTATAAGCTAACGTTGTTAATACTTCACCTAAACCTTGAGGAGGGTTAGCATTAGGGCTTAGTAGATCTAGGGTTAATGTAGTTGGAAATAGAAAGCTTAAAACCACGGCAACAAAAGCAGCACTTAAAGTGCCAATGAAATATAAACCGATAATAGGCTTTAACTCAGCATCACTATTAACCTTCTGGTTAGCAATGCTAGAAGCGACGAGTACAAAAACCAAAATAGGTGCAACAGCTTTTAAGGCACCAACAAATAAATTACCAAGTATTGAAAATGACTTAGCTAATTCAGGGCTAATTATTGCGAGTAGGGTAGCCAAAATTATGGCAATAATGATTTGCGATATTAAACCTAAGGACATTATCTTTGAAAGTGCTGAAGTGTTTTTTAGCGCGCTATTTGGTGCTGTCATACGGACGTTTACCTAATTATAATATTTATAGGCTGATTTTTATCATTGAAGAACCTATTTGTCTACTGATACTAATTGAATAACTATAAAGGTTTATACCGTAGCATTCTGTGAAAAGAATGATTATGTAGTAATTGTGAATCTATATTCTAGAATAGACGTAACTCGTAGTTAGTGCTCTCTTATAACAGAAAAATTTAAAGCCAAAAGGTGAACATTTTGAAGGTTATTTTATCTACTTAACCATTATGTTAATTAATACTATTAGCTGTTTGTTAGCATTTATTGAGAATAGCTAGCATGTTACAATTGTGTTATTAGAATTTAGTATGTTTTGTTTTTAATTAGGAATAACCATGGCAACCGAACAAGCTTTGCAACAACGTAGTAATAATAGCTGTGAACTTTGTACAGCAACAGACAATTTATCAGTATTTCCTGTACCTCCTACAAGTGATTTAAGTGCGCAGCAATGTGTATATATTTGTGAAAACTGTCAATCTCAAATTGAAGGAAGTAAAACCTTAGACGTAAACCACTGGCGCTGCTTAAACGATAGTATGTGGAATCAAGAACCTGCTGTGCAAGTTGTTTCGTATCGTATGCTACATAAACTTTCAACTGAAAGTTGGGCACAAGACGCACTTGAAATGATTTATCTAGAAGATGATGTAAGAACTTGGGCAGAGCAGGGTATAGCAGCAGAGCAAACAGGTGGTCCAACACGTGATAGTAATGGGGCAGAGTTACAAGAAGGTGACAATGTAACCTTGATTAAAGATCTTAAAGTAAAAGGTGCTAATTTTACCGCTAAACAAGGGACTATGGTTCGTGGTATTTCGTTAACAGATAATCCTGAGCATATAGAAGGTAAGGTTAATGGAACACGTATTGTTTTAGTGGCGGCCTATTTGAAAAAAGCATAGTAGTAAGACTTTGTTAACTGTATTTAGCTGCGAATAAGTACCTAACAAAGTTACTGTTTTACCTCTATTGTTTAAAACCAACGTCGAACGTTTTTACAATAATTTTGATAGTCATTAGGAAATAGCCTGTCTAACACTTCTTCTTCGGGCTTTATTTGAAAACGAGTGATGTACCAAATAAATAGAGGTATAACCGTAAAGCAGGTTAAATTTTTAAGATAAATAGCTAAAGCTAATAGAGTTAATACTAACGCTAAATACATAGGATTACGTGAGTAAGCATAAATACCAGAATTAACTACTTTACTTGTTTTTTCAGGAGTATGAGGGTGATAAGTCGTTTTATGCTTACGAAAATCATGCAATGCCAATGTAGCGATAATAGCAGATGTTACTATCAGTAATATGATGACTGGCATTTGAAATAAAAAAGAAAAATAATATTGAGGAAGGAAGTGGGCTAAAGCAAACATCATACTTGCACAAATTACTAATTGTACAGGAGGGATGACTTTTAATGCTAAGTTCATATATTACTTGCCATAGAATTGTTTAATCAAGTAATTTTACTTCTGGATTAAACTGTCTTTAAATGATTTAGATATGTACTTATTTTGTTTAAGCCACATCCATGTGACTTAAAATATATAGCAATTCTTTATTATAGGTTATCTACTCTATACTCTTCACACGCAATTTTGTCTTCACACTCACCATATAAATATAAGCTGTGGTTAGTTAGTGTTATTTTATGTGACTTAGCAATATCTGATTGTCTTTGTTCAATAATATCATCTTCAAACTCGACAACCTTGCCGCATTTTAGACAAACTAAATGGTCATGATGTTTTTTATGTGCAAGTTCAAAAACAGACTTTCCACCTTCAAAATGATGACGAGTAACAATACCAGCATCGTCAAATTGGTTTAATACGCGATAGACTGTTGCTAAACCAATTTCTTCATTTTGCTCTAATAAGATTTTATAAACATCTTCAGCACTAATATGCTGATTCTTTGGATCTTGCAAGATCGTTAAAATTTTAATACGTGGCAAGGTAATTTTTAATCCAGCTCTTTTAAGTTCTTCGTTTTGATCTGCCATGTAACTATGTCTCTAAAGGTAATAATATATAAAAGTATAAGCTGTCTCTTATACACATCTGACGCTGCCGACGAAGAGGATAGTGTAGAT
>OJGT01000068.1_pt1 | contig 23439 bp, 18 predicted proteins | sample 1595031 | NCBI WGS metagenome assembly OJGT01 (sample SAMN05416857, study PRJEB24817) | seawater metagenome | isolation source: Sea water | place: Canada:Atlantic | collected 2013-11 | reverse complement strand
ATACGAGATTCCTCTACGTCTCGTGGGCTCGGAGATGTGTATAAGAGACAGATGACAAAGTTAATCTGGAACGAAGGAATGAGTGTTGGCATTGATGCTATTGATGAGGATCATAAACAGATTATCTCAATACTTGCAAAGTTGACTTCAGCTGAGCATGGTGAGGCATCTGCTGATGCCATTGAAGCAATATTTATGGAGTTAGAGCAATATGTTATTTTACATTTTGCTAGAGAAGAAGCTTTATTAGCAAAAGTTGACTATGCTGATCTTAAAGCGCATAAAGCAAGTCATCAAAAATTTATTGATAAACTGCCTAAATTAAAAGAAGAGTGGTTAACAAAGGATTGTTTAGCATGCAGTGAGAAAATCACCTCATTTTTATACCGATGGATTGTTAATCATATTTTGGTTGATGATTTAGATTATGCCTCAAGTGTGTACAAGCTCTCTGATAAAGCAAAGCGTGCAGAGGCTGAAAACCAACCAAAACCTTCTATTATTGCTAAGGTGTCGCATAGCCTTTCTCAAAAAATCAAGCTAAGCCATCGCATCTTTTTTACAACACTTTTACCTGTTTTCGGCGTACTCCTGTTAAGTTTTTTTATCTTAATAAATAATAACAAAGACTATAAAAATGTTTCTCTCATTGTAGAGTTGAACGATGTTATTATGCATATAAATGATATTACTCATTCACTGCAAGCTGAAAGAGGCCTTTCAAGTGGTGTAACAAGTTCAAATTATCAAAGCCTTCATGAGCAACTAGAAACTCGCCGCTTGATAACAGATCAGGGCATATCAACATTTTTAACCTTACTTGCAAGTGATCTAGCTCCTACAATGCAAGCAAATATTCACGACTACTCTGATGATGTACCAAAAGAACTATTAAAACTCAAAAGCTATAGAACTCAACTAGATAATAGAACAGCTTCTTTTAATGATATATATCATTCATATACCAACCTTATTGAACGATTGCTTTTTGTTTCTGAAAATCTCGCGCAAATTGAAATGACATCTCGATTAGCAAATGACATATCAGCCATTAATGCAATATTACTTTTTAAAGAATACATGGGACAAATTCGAGCAATCGGAATGAACGCAGTTACAGTTGAAGAACGTGATTTACGTAATCACTTTAATTTGAGCATACTTATTGGTAAACAATTGAATGCTCTACATGTATTTCAATATTCTGCAAGTGATAAGCAAAAAGCTTTATGTGAAAAGTACTGTAATACTGATGCCCATCGACAGATATTAATCGAACGCTTTTCAAAAATAATGAATGATGACTCATTGGAAAATCGAGGCAAGGATTGGTTTGACTTAATGTCGACAGATATTGATAAACTTAAAATATTATCAGATGAGTTACTTGTACACTTTATGGATGAAGTGGAGGTGGAAAGAAAAAATTTAGAAATAAAATCATATCTAATCTTCTTTTTATTAAGCCTTTTCTTGGTGAGCGCGATACTACTGTCAACAATATTAAATCATAGTATTATTGATCCTATTAGAAACATAACTAAGGCATTAGACAAAATGGCTCAAGGCAATAGAAGTATGCAATTTAGAAAATCTATTGGTTTTGATGAAATAGGCGCAATGCAACTAGCTTATGAAAAATTAAGACGAAAATTATTACAAATTGATATATTTCAGGCGATTGTGAATCGTCAAAATAATGAAATAGAGTATAGAAAAATTCAGCAAGATCACTTTAAAACCTTAGCTTTTACCGATGCGTTAACTGGAGCTGTTAACCGTCATCAGTTTAATAAAGTTTTGGCTAAAGAAATTTCTCAGGCAGATCATAAAAAGTTACCCCTATCAATTATGTTGCTAGATATTGATAACTTTAAACGAGTTAACGATAACTATGGTCATGGTGTTGGTGACGAAGTTTTAATTCAGTTTTATCGAGCATGTGAAGAAACTGTTCGGGCAACGGATGTTGTTGCACGTATTGGTGGCGAAGAATTTGTTGTAATATTACCTCAAACACAAGCAAAAAATGCTTATCAATTTGCAGAGCGTTTACGAGAAAAAATTCAACAACTGGAAGTACGGGTTGATAACAATAAAATAGATTTAACAGTAAGCATTGGTGTTAGTCAGTGGAAAAAAGAAGCGTATTCATCAGCAGAAGAGTTTGTTGAAAGTGCAGATAAATTACTTTATCAAGCTAAAGATGGTGGAAGAAATAGAGTCATTATCTAACGATTTTAATAGCCTCACCTTACGTTAAGAATAATAAGGTAATTCTAATCAAAGCTGTGAAGAAATTATGATGGCATTGACTAGATAATATTGTAAGATCTCTATCAATATTTTAACAACCCCTTTAATTATTATTTATGCGCTTTATCAATACGTTCCTTCTTTTTTGTCTTCTATGTTCATTTTCAGCTTTTAGTACTGAAGAAACAACAGAGTACCGCCCTAAAATTGGTTTAGTTCTCAGTGGTGGGGGAGCAAAAGGGGCTGCCCATATTGGAGTTTTAAGAATAATTGAACAGCATAATATTCCAATTGATTATGTTGTGGGAACTAGCATTGGCTCTTATGTAGGTGGTTTATATGCATTAGGTTATAGCGTTGATGAAATTGAAAAAATAATGCTTAACCTTCCTTGGGATGAAAGTTACTCTGACTTTATTCCACGAGAGCTATTATCACTTAAAGATAAAAAGCATAGAGACCAATACAATATATCTTTTCGTCTTGGCTACAGCGACGGACAATTAAAAGCACCAAGTGGTTTGCTATTAGGTCAATCAGCTGGAAATTTACTTAAATACTCTACTGATGTTGTGGCGACAATAGATAGTTTTGATCACTTAGCTATTCCTTATCGTGCAATTGCAGCTAACTTAGCAACCGCAAAAACAGTTGTTATAAAAAAAGGTAGCATTACTAAGGCGATGAGAGCCTCTACCGCTGTACCTGGTGTTGTAGAGCCAGTAAGAATAGACGGTCAATTATTAGTTGATGGTGGTATCACTAATAACATGCCAATTGATGTGGTGAAAGCAATGGGGGCAGATATTGTTATTGCCGTTGATATTGGTTCACCATTACTGGATAAAAATGCTATCAATGATACGCTTGATGTTTTTGACCAGTTATCAAACATTTTAACGAACAATACTACATTGGCTCAAATGAAATATGTTTCAACACGAGATATATTAATTCGTCCAAAAATTGATAACTTAAGTACCACTGATTTTACAATAATGCCTGAAGCACTAAAGTTAGGCGAAAAAGCGGCGTTAGAAGCAAGTACTAAATTAAAGGGATTATCTGTCAGTCAACAAGAGTACGTTGATTATCAACAACAAAAGCAACACAAAAAACGTATTTTGTTTGATAGTTTCCTTCTTCCCATTATTGATATCGAATATCAAAATAATTCAAAAACAAATTTAGGTGTTATTCAAGAAAAGTTTGCTATCACAGTTGGGGAAATTGTCACTAAAGAACAATTACAATTAGCGATTAATAGAGTTTATGCCCTGAATGAATTTGAGCATGTTGCTGCTGAATTTGTTGACCTTCCTCAAGGACGAAAGTTGATTCTTACCACACAAGAAAAATCGTGGGGTCCTGATTATTTAAGCTTTGGCTTTAATTTACAAACAGATTTTTCATATCGAACTATTGTGGCTATTGATGTTGCTTATACACAAAACAATATCAGTTTTTACGGTGGTGAATGGCTTAATGAAGCTAAATTAGGTTGGGAGTCTAGATTAGCGAGTGAGTTTTATCAGCCACTAGTTGAAACTCAACATTATTTTGCTAAGGCTAGAATTGAATACTCAGAAGACAAATGGGAACAAACAACTGAGCGTTCAGAATTAACTAATGAGTATTTTAAAACACATTTTAGTTTAGGTTATAACTTCAGTGATAATAGCGCCGTAGAGGCAGGATTTATAGGGGAGAAAGGTAGCTTATCCTTTAATAATACCCAAGAAACATCATTAGACTATGACTCACTTGGCACCTATTTATCTTTTGATTATGATAATTTGAATAGTATGGACTTCCCAACAGAAGGAAATAAGTTTTCATTTAATATCTTTTGGCGACATGAAAATTATCAAGAGTTTGATGGCATTGACCCCAATGATACTTCAATAGAAGCAACATTTGATTGGCGAGGTGCTATAAGCGTTAACAGTCATGCTTTTGTTGGTATAGCTTCATTTGCCACAGTGGATAATGAAAGTGATTTTTCTGTACATGTAACGGAACTAGGTGGTTTTTTAAATTTATCAGGTTATCAAAAAGATGCGTTACTAGGTGCTCATAAAGCTTTTGCCGCTGTTGTGTATCAATATGATCTTAGTCGCGAATTATTTGGTCATGATAGTTTGCCACTTTATTTAGGTACGAGTATTGAAGCGGGTAATGTTTGGACATTAAAAGAATCAGTTGATGCAAGCGACTTGATTACTTCAGGTAGTCTCTATATAGGAACAGATACCAGTTTTGGACCAGCAGTATTTGGACTCGGTTTTGCTTCTGGAGGTAAAAGCTCAGTATTTCTATCGCTAGGAAAGAGCTTTTAAAGTAAGTGTTTGAATGCTTATTTTAGTATAAATTAATGATGGTAAATAATATGAATTCTATAGTGAAAAACAAATATGGTCAGGTTCAACAATTATCAACATCTTCACTATTGATTATTGATCATGAAATTATGCAGGCTAAAGTTAGTTTATATGGAGGGCAGGTACTTAGTTGGAACCCCCTAGGTGAAAGGGATGTTTTTTGGTTGTCTGATATTGCTTTTAATGAGCAAGGAAAGGCAATACGTGGTGGAATTCCTATTTGTTGGCCTTGGTTTGGTAAGCACCCAAATGACAAAGATAATACTGCAGGTAATCATGGTTTTGCTCGTTGTCAGTTATGGCAGATAGGTAACATTGATATTACCGAGCAAGGTGTTGAAGTCGTATTAAGTTGGCAGGGTAAAAATATGAGTGCTCTCTGGTCTGCTGATTGCAGCTTGAAACAAGTTTTGTTTTTTGGAAAAACATTTACTCAAACACTCATCATGACTAACTTAAGTAAAAAAGGTGTCTATTATACCGGCGCATTACATAGTTATCTTGCGGTAAGTGCTCCAGTTAATACTACTTTAACGCAATTAACTAAAGCTCCCTTTGAAGATTCATTAACAGGCAATGCCTGTAAGCCTGAAGAGGTAATTACTTCTTTAGCCAATGGCATTGATGCCATAGATAGGATTTATCATAGTAATGACGTAATTGATGTTGTTGATAACGTTTGGCAGCGAACTATCACATTGAGTACAACAGATACTAAGCAGTGGGTATTTTGGAATCCAGGTGCTGAATTAGCTAGCCAGATGATTGATATTCATGATAGTGGCGAACAAGAATTTGTTTGTTTAGAAGCAGCAAATACGCAAAAACAATTGCTGGAGGCTGGTAAGAGTTTATCTATGGCACAAAGTATTACTGTGACCAAGCATGCTAGTCAGTGTGGATAGATACTTGGTTTCTACCATTAGTTTTTGCATGGTAAAGTGCTTTATCAGCTTTTGCTAAAGCTTCTTCTAATGGAATACCTCTTAAATTTCCCTCGCTAATACCAAAACTGACGGTAATATTGAATTCTTCACTAACAGAAGAGGCTTTAAAAGGAATTTTTTCTATATCTAATCTAATTCGGTTGGCGATCTCTTGAGCTTGTTTTGCCTTAATGTCCGGTAAAATTAATATAAATTCTTCTCCACCCCATCGACCAACTAGGTCAATAGAACGAAGGTTTTCACTCAATTTTTTAGCTATTATTTTTAATACTTCATCACCAAATAAATGACCGTGTGTATCATTAAGTGCTTTGAAATTATCAATATCAGCAATAACGACACTAACATAAGTGTGCTTCTCATTTAATTGAGAATACTTCCAATGAATAAAGCTTCGATTTGGTAATTGTGTTAAATAGTCTGTTTCAGAGTCTTTAACCAAATCAGATCTAAAGTTTTTAATACATAAGGTAAATAGGCAATATAATGCGAGCGAAACAACCAATAAAATAATTAGGTTTTGCATGAATAACTGCCAGTACACACTTTGCTCAGTAACTGGTGGGGCAATAATAAAAACTTCCCAATTAAGTTCCTTTAAAGGCATTTTAGAAATAATTAAGTTGCTGCTCGAATAATCAAAGAAACTGTGATTGTTATCTCCGTTAGATTGGTATTCACTTTGATAGTGTTGGTACCAAGGCAACTCGTTGATATTTGTTACTACGTCTTTTCTATGGTGACTCTCAGTTTGCATTATTTGTTCAGAACTAAGAGTTACATCATTATTTTTATCGACAAAATACAACTCAAAACCGTAATCCTGCTTAAATTTAGCAAACTTCTTAGCAAAGTGATCTAAGTCTATCGCTAAACCAATAAAACCAAGAAACTCTTGCTGTTTGTTAAACATTTTCACATCAAAAAATAGGTGTGGATCTTCAGCATTGCCAAAGTCGGTAAATTCAGTTTTATCGATGTTTTTTAAGCGGTGATACCATTCTGCTTCTTTGGTCGATAAATTAGTTGTTTCATTGTTTGAGTTGATCAGTAGTAGGTGTTTATCAATAGCAATAAATGACATGGTATTAAACTGATTAGAAACGCTGGTTATATAATCAAAAATGACGTCTCGATCAATTTCTTCTTGTTCAATATACTCAAGTAAAAAAATATCACTTGCCATGTATTGAGATACCGTTAAAGGTCTTATTATTTCACTATTAATTAATGAAAATAATGGCATAACCACTTCTTGCTGTTTTTGGTGACTTGCACTAAAAAATTCTTTAAATGTGAAATATGAAGTCGCTACTATGACAATAATAGTGATAACAAAGATTGCAGTAACGTAATTGTCAAACTTTTTAATAAACTTCATAGATGATGCTTTATTACTTTTTTGGAGAAATGCTATTTAGCTAGAATACTTCACAGTGATAAGAGAACTGTACGATTCAATTAACATATGTGCAACTAAATAAAAGTTAAAATGTTAATTAATACGTAAATTAGTGTTTAATATCATTTGAGTGAAGGGTATTTTTAAATAAAAGCCTCTAGGCAAGGTCATAAATGGTTTGCCATGCTTGTCAAATGCTTTGGTTTTGGCTTTGCTATTCGCCGCTTTAGGTCTAAGTTGAAGCACCTGTCCGTGCTTCCCTTCAATTTTCTCAACATTACCTAAAACAATCATATCGGTTAGCTCTTGCCAGTCCATCGCTAATAAATTTTCTTCATCTATTGTAGGAGACCAGATAAAAGCACTACCAATTTGCCGTTGAGCTAACGGGATTTTTTCTCCATTGGCGTTGTCGGTAATGTTTTTGCAAATAATAGGTACCCATAAAACGCGTGCTAATTTCTTTTTAACCCAACAATTTTCCCAGTTAATTCCCACCAAACCTACTAATGGAGCAACGCTAACAAATGTTGTTTCAAGTGGTTTTCCTAGGTTAGTAATAGGCAGTGTTTTTAGTTCTATACCTAAATGAGGGAAGTCTGGTTCGGGTCTAGAACTGGCAGTCGCGCCAAGCACGCGCTCAAGTAATAATCCTACCCAGCCTTTATTTCGTTTTAAATCTTTAGGTATTTCTATGCCTGCTTCATTTGCCACTTCAGCTAAAGTTAAACCCGCTAAACTTTGTACTCGCTTAAGTAACTCTTGTTCTGAAGAAGGTATGTTCATTGTGCTCTAATCATTATGGAATATCTGAATATATACTTATTATCTGTTCAATAGTGCAAAAAATCAAAGTAATCATTTGCTCACTAGCCGTTAATATGATTGAATCTATATAAGTTTTTTAGTTTCTCAGGAGTTCCTGTGATCGATGCCGAAGGCTATCGTGCCAACGTCGGCATAGTAATAATTAACGACAGGGGACAAGTATTTTGGGCAAGGCGGTTTGGGCAACACTCATGGCAATATCCACAAGGTGGTGTTGATGAAGGGGAAACGGCTGAACAAACTATGTATCGAGAGTTACATGAAGAAGTTGGTTTACAACCTGAACACGTGAAAATTGTTGCTTCAACTAAGCACTGGTTAAAATATAAATTACCAAAACGTTTTATTAGACATGACAGTAAACCTGTTTGTATTGGGCAAAAACAGAAGTGGTTTTTATTAAAATTAACGGCTCCTGAATCATCGGTAGATTTACTTCACACCTCCCATCCTGAATTTGATGATTGGCGTTGGGTGAGTTACTGGTATCCAGTTCGACAAGTTGTATCATTTAAACGTGATGTTTATCGAAGAGTTATGAAAGAGTTTGCCTCTGCGGCTTTAGCTTTTTCTTATGAAAAGCGATACGATAAACGTTCTAAGCACAGGCAAAATCGTAAAGAACGCCGTGCTTAATTATTACTATGACTTTTTAAATGACCTACTTTTTAGTAGGTCATTTTATTTGTAGCTCTTTAAGTTAATTTTATAAGGAAGTAGTTCATTTTTACTCATGATATAAATCAATCGGTAAAGAGTGTAAAATATCTAGGTACTATTTACTTTGATTTAAATATAAGGATTTTATGCTAACCACGCTACGCCAAATTGTTCTTGAATTTAGCCAAGAAGTTCAGTTGCAAAAAGCGCTTGAGCGCTTGGTTAGCCAAACGAAAAAAGCATTAAAAATTGATTGTTGTTCTGTATATTTATCAGACTATTCACAACAGCACTTTTTACTGATGGCCTCTGACGGCTTAGCATCAGCATCTCAAGGACAAACCACTATCGGCTTTTCTGAAGGCCTAGTTGGCTTGGTAGGGCAAAGAGAAGAACCGTTAAATATTGCCAATGCACGTAATCATCAGCATTATATTCATGCTCCTGAAGTAGAAGAAGATGACTTTAATGCATTTTTAGGTACACCCATCATTCACCAACGTAAAGTGTTGGGGATTCTCTCTATTCAACAAAAGCAATCAAGACATTTTACTGAAAACGAAGAAGCTTTTTTAGTAACACTTGCTGCTCAATTATCAAGTGCATTAGCCAATGCAGAAGTTAATAATTTACTAAATCAAGAAGAGCAAAAGCATGGTGTTAAGCAACTTTTAGGTATTGCTGGCGCTCCTGGAATTATTTTAAGTCAAATTGTTGTTGTTCAACCAAAAGCTAACCTATCAACGTTGGCATTGAAAAAAGTGGCTGTTGAAGAGCAAGCTATTCAGATACAGCAATTTAATAGCGCTGTGAGTAAAACGTTAACTGATTTTAAACAGTTAAGCGCTAAGCTGAGTATTGTTGTTAATGATGATAGTCTCGCTATTTTTGAAGTGTATAAACAATTACTTGAACAAGGTGATATTAGTCAGGAAGTAAAGAAAAGAATCAGCCAAAACTGGCATGTTCAAAGTGCTTTAAAATTAGCTATTGAACACTTTGTTGTACAGTTTGAATCGATTGATGACAGTTACTTAAAAGAACGCGCTAGTGATATTCGCGATTTAGGAAACCGTGTTTTATTCAATTTACAACAACAGCAAATACAACAGTTATCTTTACCTGAAAGTTTTATTTTATTGGCAGAAGACGTAACAGCCTCAATGTTAGCTGAATATCAGCATAAAGGGCTAAAGGGAATTGTATCGTTATCGGGGTCAGCTAATTCACATGCAGCTATTTTAGCTCATGCTCTTGAGTTACCTGCCATTATGGGGGTTAGTAATATCCCTATTGCACAGTTAGATCAACGCCCTGCAATTGTTAATGGCTATACGGGTGAGTTATTTATTAATCCTAACGAAGTATTAAAGCGTGAATATCAATATTTAATTGAACAAGAAAGAGAACTCACAGAAAAAATTCAGCAGGTTGTTCACTTGCCTACCGTAACCACAGACGGTCGAACTATAGAGTTACAATTAAATGCGGGTTTGTCTGCAGAATTTGAATGTCCAAAAAATTTAGACTCGTTAGGTATTGGTTTATTTCGAACTGAAATTCCATTTATGACTCGCCACTCTTTTCCGTCAGAGTCAGAACAAACGCAGCTCTATAAAAATATTTTATCAGACTTCCCACAAAAATCTGTGACCATGCGAACCTTGGATGTAGGAGGCGATAAATCCTTACCTTATTTTCCTATTGTTGAAGATAATCCTTTTTTAGGCTGGCGCGGCATTCGAATTACGTTAGATCATCCTGAAATATTTTTGGTTCAAGTTAGAGCAATGATGCGAGCAAACCAAGCTCATAAAAACTTAGAAATTATGTTACCTATGGTTTCTAATGTTGCAGAAGTTGATGAAGCTATTCGCTTAATTAACCAAGCTTATTATGAAGTTAATTCAGAGCTACAGATGGAGCATGAAGAAAAATTCAAAAGTGCCCCTCTTAACAAGGCTACTCCTAAATTAGAAAAGCTAACACGACCTAAAATAGGGATAATGCTAGAAGTTCCCGCCGTTATTTTTCAATTAGAAGAGTTAGCACTGCGTGTTGATTTTTTCTCAGTGGGTAGTAATGATTTAACTCAATATTTATTGGCTGTGGATCGAAATAACGTACAAGTAGCAAACTTACATGATGTTTATCATCCATCGGTACTACGTGCGTTAAATACAATTGCTGAACAATCAGCAAAATTCTTAGTACCACTCAGCCTTTGTGGTGAGTTAGCTGGAGAACCAGCGGGAGCATTATTATTATTAGCAATGGGCTTTGATAAACTCAGCATGAATGGGCATAATATAGCGCGAATAAAGTGGGTTATTCGTCATGTTGATTATAAACGAGCAAAAGTAATTCTTGCTCATACTTTAAAGCTTACTACCGCTAAACAGGTACATAGTTATTTAAATGAACAACTTGAACAATTAGGCTTAGGCGGTTTTATTCGCGCTGGAATGTAATGTTAACTATTTTTATTGTTTGTGTTTTTCTTGGTTCACTTGTTGGTTTTCTGGCTGGTTTATTAGGTATTGGCGGTGGTTTAGTCGTAGTACCGGCTTTAGTCTATTTATTACCCTATATATCTCACTCCACTGATGCTAGTAGCTATGTTGCGCTCAGTTCCGAAGTCATCATGCACATGGCGTTAGCAACATCACTTGCTGCAATTGTTATGACCTCAACTAGTGCTGCTTTTGCGCATCAGAAAAATAATAATATTCCGTGGGATATAACTAAACCGTTAGTATTCACTGTTGCATTCGGTGCGCTATTAGGGGCTTTTATTGCAGATAATTTATCTGCAAAAGTGTTAACAAATTTTTTTGCGGTAACAGTATTTTTACTTGCATCGTATATGTTGTTTTCTATACGCTCACAAAGCGCTAAGGAAATGCCCTCCAATATTAAGTTACAATTAATTACTTTCTTTACAGGTATAGTTGCCAGTTTAATGGGAATGGCAGGAGGGGCTATTTTAGTCCCCATATTAACTTTTTTTGGTATGCCATTACGACATTGTATTGGTATTGCAACCGTTTGTGGTGTCATGGTGGCATTATTTGGCTCTTTGGGTTATATAATTTCAGGTTTTGATAATGAATTATTACCACCGTGGAGCTTTGGCTATGTTTATTTGCCCGCTTTATTAGGTATTGTGCTAACGTCTTCTTTGTTTGCTCCGCTAGGCGTTAAATATGCTAGTAAATTACCTGTGCAAACATTAAAGAAAGGCTTTGCGATATTCCTTATTATTGTCGCAATAAAGATGGTCTTGGCGTAATTTTTATGGTTTCCCTTGATTAATTTATATCGAGGGTTTGTGCTTTTATTTTGGATGAAAAATGACAGAACAGTTTTTACAATTTCCGGTTATTGACCCTATTATTTTTAGTATTGGGCCCATTGCTCTTCGTTGGTACGGCATGATGTACCTTGTTGGTTTTTTAGTGGCTATGTTTTTAGCCAACAAAGCGGCTGATAAAAGCGCTGGAGAATGGACAAGGGAGCAAGTAAGTGATCTACTTTTTTATAGTTTTCTGGGGGTTATACTTGGTGGACGCATAGGTTATGTACTCTTTTATCAATGGGAATACTTTTTAGCCGATCCTTTGTATTTATTTCAAATTTGGCAAGGGGGAATGTCATTCCACGGTGGTTTACTTGGTGTTATAACCGCTGTTTATATATTCGCTAGAAAGACAAATAAGTCGTTTTTAATTGTAGGTGATTTTGTTGCACCCTTAGTGCCAGTTGGCCTAGGAATGGGGCGTTTAGGTAACTTTATTAATGCTGAACTTTGGGGACGACAAACTGATGTACCTTGGGCAATGGTTTTTCCTACCGACCCATTACAATTGCCGCGCCATCCGTCACAACTATATGAATTCTTTTTAGAAGGGGTGGTCTTGTTTGCTATTATATATATGATTACTCGTAAACCCAGAAGTTTAGGATTAGCGGCAGGCACCTTTTTAATTGGCTACGGTGTGTTTAGAAGTATTGTGGAATTCTTTAGAGAGCCTGACGCACACTTAGGTTTGTATTTTTCGTTTATTTCTAAAGGACAAATATTAAGTATACCAATGATTTTAGCAGGATTTCTAATTATCTATTTAGGTTATTTAAGTCAGCAGAAATCAGCGATAACTCAGGGTAAAACGAATAAAAAGAAAGCTGCTAACATAAAAGGAAAAGCATAATGCGCGCCTATTTAGATTTATGCCAACGAATTGTTGATCAAGGTACTTGGATTGAAAATGAACGTACTGGAAAACGTTGTTTAACCGTTATTAATGCAGATCTAGAATACAACGTTGCTCAAAATGAATTCCCAATGATAACCACGCGTAAAAGTTTTTTTAAATCGGCTATTGCAGAATTTCTTGGCTATATTCGAGGTTATGATAATGCTGCTGATTTCAGACAGTTAGGAACTAAAACTTGGGATGCTAATGCCAATTTAAATGAGTCATGGCTTAATAATTCTTACCGCAAGGGTGAGGATGATATGGGGCGAGTGTACGGGGTTCAAGGTCGCGCTTGGGCTAAACCGGAAGGCGGCGTTATTGATCAACTGCAAAAAATTGTTGATAACTTGAGTCAAGGCATTGATGACCGAGCAGAAATTATAACTTTTTATAATCCGGGTGAGTTTCATATGGGGTGTTTAAGACCTTGTATGCATACGCATAATTTTTCAATTTTAGGTGACACGCTTTATTTAACTAGTTATCAGCGATCTTGTGATGTACCTCTTGGTTTAAATTTCAACCAAGTTCAGGTGTTTTTCTTTTTAGCTATAATGGCACAAATTACAGGATTGAAGCCGGGAATGGCTTATCATAAAATTGTTAATGCTCATATTTATGAAGATCAGTTGCCTTTAATGAAAGATGTACAATTAAAACGTGAGCCCTTACCTTCACCTAAATTGATTATTAACCCAAAAATTAAGACATTAAAAGACTTAGAAACTTGGGTTACGATGGATGACTTCACCCTTGAGAACTATCAATGTCATGAAGCAATAAAATATCCATTTGCGGTTTAAAACGTTTAAAGCCCTAATAAAAATACTGCACACAATATTTTTTGTGTAAAACAAGTACGATAAAAAGGTGAATACTGTTGAGTATTCACCTTTTTTATTACAACAACAAATCTAAATCATTTATTTAAACAATACTGGTTCTACCAGTTGAATTGTGCCACACTGAATTTTCAATTTAATTTCCACTTTCTAAAACGATAATAAAATTATGACTAGTGCTAGAGTAAATTTCACCATTGAGCATAAAATTGCTTATGTCAGTCTTAACCGCCCTGATAAGCATAATGGCTTAGATGAGAAAATGATTGTTGAGTTGGTTAATGTTGCCAAAAAAATAAATAAAAATAGAACTATTCGTTGCGTTATTTTACAAGGGGAGGGAGCTTCATTTTGTGCAGGATTAGATTTTAACTCAGTTGCTAAAAAACCATCAATGATCGTACGCTTCTTTTTAAAACTTCCATGGAGCAAAGACAATATGTTTCAGCGTGTTGCTCATATATGGCGTGATTTATCCGTTCCTGTTATTGCTGTTGTACATGGCAATTGTTTTGGCGCAGGTATGCAAATTATTCTAGCGGCTGATTATCGAATTGCGACACCTGATGCAAACTTATCTATTTTAGAAATGAAGTGGGGTCTAATACCTGATATGAGTGGAATGGCAACCCTATCAAGGTTAACTCGTGTTGATATTGCTCAAGAGCTTACCATGACAGGACGTTTTTTTTCAGGTAATGAAGCTTTAGAATATGGCCTTGTTTCAAAAGTAAATGAAAGTCCCCTCGCAGAAGCAAAACTATTAGCAGAAAAAATATGCCAACAAAGCCCTGATGCAATAGCAGCAACAAAATACTTATTTAAGAAAACATGGCAAAAAGATACTCGTATGGCGCTTTTATGGGAGCGAATAACACAGTTACGATTACTTGGTCGAAAAAATCAACGTATTGCTATGGCAAATGGTCTATCTAAAAAAGGTGACAAAAAAAGCTTTATTGATAGAACCAGTTTTTAAGTCACTTTTTAGCTAAATTATTTATAGAATCACGCTATTTGGAATGATTTTGATCGTTATACTAAATTGCACCTAAGTAGTTTTAGACAAAACAAAAATTTGGGTGCATAGTTAAACTAATAAAAGCTCAATAAAGTGACATTGGAATGTTAAAGCCAGTACCAAACACAACAGAGCAATGGATTGAACTAATCGCCAATAGGGAATTACCGGCGATAACCTCTACAGCTAAAATGCTGGATAAATTTTCAAATGATGATAAATCATCTCTGCCTAAATTAAGTAAGGCTATCTTACATGATCAAGCTCTTTCTTCTTGTTTACTAAAAGTTGCTAATAATGCGCAACACATGGGAGTAAGCAAAGTTACGACAGTGTCTCGTGCAACGGTCGTCTTAGGCATTCAAACGGTGAAAAATATTTGCTTAACAGCTAAGTTAGTCGATAGTTTATTGGCCAGTAATACGTTAGATTATCGCGTTTATGGGAAGCTAACTAAATTAATGGCTAATTCATTTTTTGCTGCTATGTTGGCTAAAATGATGGTGCCAAACTACAGTGATGAGACACAAGAAGAAGTCTATCTAGCCGCACTTTTATACGGTATTGGTGAAACTGCTTTTTGGAGTGCTGGTGGCAGAGTTGCTGATCAATTAGTGTCTACTGCTGATATTGATGCCCCAGGGTTTAAAGAATATTGTGAACAAGAAATAGGCGCTAACTTTAACTCTCTGAGTAGAGGGCTAGCGCATACGTGGAATTTAAGTGATTTATTAATAAAAGCTTTAGATCAACCTGAAAACCGAACGGATGAAGTTAAGATTGTATTCTTTGCTGATAAGCTAAGTACTATTATTGCCCAGCCTGGAGAAAGCGAAAAAGAATATACTCAATTATTAGGCAAAATTGCCAAAATAATGAAAATTCCAGTTCCGAAGCTAAAGGCTAGAATTACGCAAACGCGAGAAAAATCTGCGAAGTTACTAAACTCATATGGTGCCGATATCCTCATTAATTTGATTAAGCCATTACCACTAACAAGTGATTTTAATAAAAACCTATGCGGTTCATCTGTTAAAAAAATGAGTAAAGAAAAAATTCTACTGACTGCTTTTATGAATTTGACCAACTTGATGAAGTCTAGTCGTGATATAAATGAGTATTTACAAATCACTTTAGTAGATATGATCAATACGTTTAAATTTGATCGTTGTAGCTTTTTAATGCTATCTGATAATAAAACTCATGTTAAGTCTCGCTTTGTTTTTAATAAATACGCTTTAAATGATGCAGCAAAAATATCCATTGATATACATCAAAGCGACAATGCTATTGCCCGAGTGTTTGATTCTAAACTACCTGCTCTTATAAGTGACTATCATCATCGGCAATGGCGAGACTCTATGACTAAAGAATTAACTGAATTTATTCAAGAGGGCTCTATTGCTATTATTCCTGTTAAAATTGATGAAAAAGTAATAGGCATTATTTGCGCTCAACACTTTGCTAATCAAGTACACGTAGAAAGTGACAATTTAACAAAAAAGATTATTTCTTCGGATGACTTTCAACAGCTTTGTTCATTAATAGATCACCTTAATTTATGTTTAACCATGATGATGTTACGTTGATGACTTCAACTTGCTCTGGTAGACTCACTTTTCAATTATTACCCTCTTTAGATAATGGTCTTAACCTTTACCAATGAATACACCTATTTCGTTTACTTGTAAATTTACACTAGATAAAGCCCACTTTAATGAATGTTACAGCCAGTCTAATACGGTAGACCGCTCTGCTAATGCTTACTTTAAAGGCGCTATTTTAGCTATATTTGGTTTACTTATTTTACTGTTTACTCCTATTAACGGTTATGCTGCTTGGTTTGTTATTGCTCTAGGGATATTAGAGGCATTAGCCATTTATTATAATCAACCGTGGTGGGTACTAAGGCAAATGCTTAGTAGAGCATCAGGAAGTGAAGTCACGCTAACAATTGATGAGCAAGGTGTGCTTAGTGAATCTTTTTATCATAATAGCCGAATTTTATGGACAGATGTCTCTAGCATCACTGAAACTGAACTCGGTTTTGTGCTAAATTTTACTGTCGGTAAAAACACGAGTAAAAGCTACTTATCTAAGGCTTACCTATGTAATAGTAGTCAAGAATATATTGTGCAAAAACTTCACAGTTTGACTAGCAATACATAACTTTACATTTTTTTTTGCTCTTTGGTTATTAATTATCCACGGTTTAGGTATAGTGTTATTCTGCTTTAAATTATTGGATATAATATGAAATTATTAGGCTCAACGACTTCACCATTTGTTAGACGCTTACGTTTATACTTTGTGAAACTTAACGTAACTGATTTTGAATTTAAACACTTAGATATTTTTGCAAACACTGAAGATAGAAAGTTATTAACTGATAATAATCCGGCACAAAAAGTACCTGCACTTATCGATGAAGGGCAGTGTATCTATGATTCTAGAGTGATATTTCGCTATTTATCACAAAAGTATCAGCAAGCTCCTCTTAGCTGGCCACAAGAAAACTTATTAACGTTAATTGATGCCGCAAATGACTCTTTAATTAGTTTATTTCTACTTAAGCGCTCAGGTGTTGAAACCAGTGAAGATAAGCTTTTTTATAATTTACAGCGTGAACGTATTGAAAAAACATTTTTAGTATTAGCTGAAGCTGTAAATAAGGGGGAATTTGAACAATGGGATTACCCTGCAATATGTTTATATTGCTTACTTGATTGGGTTGATTTTCGTCAATTATATGATTTCAATTCACTTGATGGCTTGGCCAAGTTTTACCAAAAGTATGCCAATGATGCTGAAATAAAAGAAACTAGCCCTCGTTAATTTATCTATCTGATTGGCAAAAATTACAGAGATAAGCGGACTGTGCTTAATGAATGGTAATGTCGTATTAAAGTCAGCTTCTCTGTAAAAACTGATTCTAGTCTTTATTTGAAAACGTAATCACATAAAAACTGGAATCATGGCTTTATTTCATCGTTATAACTTTGCGCTTATATACTATTGCCTATATACTCGCCGTCTGAAATTTTATGAGGACCTCCCCGTTGTTAACAATCATCCGCTTTTTTTTGATGTCTATAACTTTTCTTTTTATCTGTATAGCATCTTGTTTTTACTGTTTACTGAGACCCTTTCATCGTAACAACGTACATCACACAGCGAGATACCTAGGTAAAATAACCAAAATATTAGGTTTTGATGTTGAGGTGAGAATACCTGAATCAGTTAAGAATATTGGTCCAGCAGTCTATATTGGTAATCATCAAAATAGTTATGATATTTTTACAATGGCTAATGCTGTGCAACCAAGTACGGTGAGTGTTGGCAAGAAAAGTTTAAAGTGGATCCCGATATTTGGGCAAATGTATTGGTTAACAGGCAATATATTAATTGATCGTCAAAATAGTAGTAAAGCAATGGGCTTCATTAATTTAACTGCGAAAAAAATTAAAGAGAAAAAACTTTCTATATGGATGTTTCCTGAAGGTACTCGTACAAGAGGGCGTGGTTTACTTCCTTTTAAAACAGGGGCATTTCGTACCGCAGCTCTAGCGAATGTGCCAATTGTACCTATTTGTGCTAGTAATCAAATAGACACAATTAAATTAGGCCGTTGGAACAATGGCAAGATTATAATTGAGTTTTTAGACCCTATCTATATATCAGAAAACACTCCGAGTAGTGCTCGTAATGCAGCGGATCAAGCTTATACATTAATGAAAGCTAAAATTGAGCAGTTAGACGAAGAAATTGCCAATAGCGCTAGTATAGATAACGACAAAGATAATAAATAAAGGTAATAAATCATGATTGACGAAGAATTAACCCATTGGTTTGAGCATACAGAAGCATTGGTAAATGAACTGCTTGAAGACGGTACAAATGAAGAAGTGTACCATACTATTGAGCATCACTTTGCTAGTGAAAACTTTGATTTACTAGAAAAAGCAGCGATTACCGCTTTTAAGTTAGGCTTAGAAATAGAAGAGCCAGAAGAAGCAGAGCTAGAGAACGGAGATAAAGTTTTTGCGTTTGATATTGTTACAGAACAAATGCTAAATGCTGAATTACTACGTAAAGAAACAAAAGAAATGTATGAATTAGCAAAAAAATGTAAAGTAGACTATGATGGGTGGGGCACTTACTTCGAAGAGTAAATATTTGAAATTAGTGTTAAATTACAAAAGACTAAAATAGTTACTTTACTTCAAGGAATATGAACCATGGATTGGATCAACAATTTTTTTACAAGAGAGCCACTTTCTCTAGTCATACTCGTCGTCATTATTATTGCAATTTTTGCCTATGCAGCTCGTCGTGCTCACATTAAACACATAGAGCGCATAAGACAAATTGATGAAAACTATCATATTCATAGTAATTCAAAAACATCCTCTAATCGTCAATAGCTTAATTCTGTTCACTTAACTCAAAACTATTGCGCAGGCTAAACCAAGAAAATGCTGCGGGTACGAATAAAAATGATAAAAGTGTTGTTAAAACGGTACCACCAGCTATAGCAACAGCAAAAGGTGGCCAAAACCCACCTCCAGCTAAAATTAATGGAAGAAACCCTCCCACCGTGGTTATTGTGGTAGAAGTTATGTGACGAGTACAAGCTTGCACACCTTTAATAATGGCACTCGCATCACCTTGTATAGCGTTAACATCACTTTTTAATTCTGCAATAATAACAATGGCAGCGTTAATGGCTAATCCCATCAATCCTAATAAAGCAATAATCACTGTAAATCCAAATGGGTAGTCAAACAAATATACTGTGAGTAGTCCCAAGCCTACAGATTGTAGAGCAGAGAAGAAAATAATAGCGCCGAGCCTAAAAGAATTGAAGGAAAGAACTACAACAGTTATCAATAATGTAAAGATAATGCCAATACTAGCCAGTAATTTACCAACAGCATCATCACGCTTTGAAGATTCGCCTCCAATTTCCATTTTGTAGCCCGCGGGTAATTGGTAACCCGCAGCTTCAATATTGGCGATAACCCTAGTTAACACTTTGCTTGGTAAAACGCCTGAACGAATATAGCCTTCAACAACATTTACCCTAGAACCATTTCTATGTGGAATAGCTCCTCTACTTGGTTTCAGTGAAAAATCAGCGATTGCTGTTAAAGGAATAGGGTGAGCATTCTCCCCTTTGTTAGAACTCAGTAAATTAAGATTAGCTAGATCATTAATATCAGCTCTTTTCTCATTAGCTAGTCGAACCCGAACAGGAATTGACTCAGTAGCTTCAATGATTGAACCGTTAACTTGTCCACTTAAATTACTTTGTAATTGGGATGCAATATCAACTAATGATAAGCCCAGTAAAGCGGCAGCGTCTTCATCTGTGTTTACCCATACTTTAGGTGTTCCCGGTAATAACGAGACACGTGTATGAATAATATCAGTTGTTTGTGCCATGATTTTTCGAAGGTCATCACCAATAGCTTTTAATGTATCTAAACTTGGACCATAAACACGCAGCTCGACTGGTGCATTAAAAGGAGGTCCTTGCTCTAGTTTTCTTACTAATATTTGTGCTTGCGGTATTAATTCATCTAAAGAACTTTGTAGTAACGGTATTAAAGCATTTGCCGATTGGAAATCGGTTGCTGTTATCATTGCTTGACCGTAATTTTGAAAGCCATCTTTTGTTGGTGTTAAATTATAATAAAAAGAAGGAGCATTCTTTCCTAGAAACCAACGAACTTTTTCGATTCCTTGTTGTTGATAGAGGTAATCACTTATTTGTTGGCTGGTAGCTTGTGTGTTCAAAATACTACTTTGCGTGGGCATAAATAGCTCAATTTGAAACATGTCGCGATCAGAGGGAGGGAAAAACTGTTCACTTAGTTGCTTAGATAAAATAAAGCCCAATAAAGGTAGAGTGAACACAGTCAAAATTGTTATTTTTTTATAAGATAATGCTCCGTGTAATCCTTTTTCAAATAGCTTGTTCAGTTTCGGCATATGAATACCTACTTGGTACCAATGACTCTCTTTTGCTTCTGAGTTTTGTGATGCTTGGCCTTTTGGTAGGAAACGACCTGCCAAACCTGCAACAATAGTATGAGAAATTAAATAAGAGCCAATAAGAGAGAAAATAACACTGTAAGCTATTCCTCCAACAAACTCTCCTGACGCACCAGGCATTAAAATAAGGGGCATAAAGGCTAAAATAGTGGTGATAGTCGAGCCTAATAAAGGTAACCATAAATGCTTTACAGCAAAGCTAACACTGTCGAGTCTGCGCATTCCTTCTTGTCGTTTTGTCTGAATAGTATCTGTCATCACAATAGCATTATCGACCATAATCCCCAAAGCAACGACTAAACCAGTGACCGACATCTGATGAATTGGAATACCATAAAAATTCATGACAGAAAGCGTAAATAATACCGTTAAGGGCAGGGATGCTGCGACAATAGCAGCTGATCGCCAGCCTAGTGTGACGAGTAATACGGTTGAAATTAAAATAAAGCCCAGCGCTATATTATTAAGTAAATCTCCAAGACGTTTTTCTGTATAGCTACTTTGATCAAATAATACTTCAAGCTCAATATTTTGCGGTAATTGCGTTGCGTATTGAGTTATTTCTTCTTTTACCTTTTCACTCCATTGATCTATCCGCAAATTTGGTAGCATTCTGGTCGCCACAACAACAGCAGGTTTATGATTAATAATAGCCATTTCTTGAGCGGGCCAAACTAGGCTTTTACTTACTTTTGCAATATCTCCTAACCGTAGAATGGTGCCAGAGCTTTCTTCTTTAATTGGGATGTTCTCAATGCGCGTTATAGTGTTGAAGGCACCTTTTAATTCAACTTGCATTTGGTTATTGGAATTAGTTAATTGCCCTGCAGATACTTTGGCATCAGCGTTATAAATTTTTTGAGCAATAAGCTGACTCGATAGATTTAATTTACTACTGAGCCCTTGTTCTATTTCAACTAAAACTTCTTCCTGCCCGCTTCCAAAAATACTGACTAAGTCAGTTCCACTGATAATACGTAAACGATTTTGCAAATCATTTGCGTAGCGACCTAAACTCGCAATATCACTTGGAGTATCGCCTTGCCAATTTAAAGCAATGAGTTGCGTGAAGGCGTAACTCCTATCATCCTCTAAGGTTGGAGTTATTGTATTAGCGGGGAATTGCGGCGTAACATCATTGAGTAAATCTCTAACTCGAGACCAAATAGGAACCGAGTTTGTCACTTCGTCTTGTAGTTCTATTTTGACCGCTGAAATCCCAGGGCGAGATACTGAGGTTATGTTTTTAATTTCAGAAAGTTTACGTAGTTTTTGTTCTATTTTTTCAGTAATGAGTACTTCTATACGTTCTGCACTTGCACCGGGTAAACGTGTTAATACACTCGCATGTCTATTTTCCATCCGTGGATCTTCCATCCTCGGCATTGTTGATAAGGCAGCAAATCCTGAAACAATCAACAGAATAATGGCCAGTGACATTAATCGACCATTTTTTACAAATGAGCGGATCATTCTTTATCACCTTTAGTGTTTGCTAATGTCTGTGTTGATTCCCTAACAACTTGTCCGCTTACGTAACGGTGTACACCCTGAGATATTATTTGTTGTGGCACTAATGATAAGCCACTTACATAAGCTGACTGATAATTTATATGCAGTATATTGATTGTTGCTGATTTTAATTGGTAACTATTGCTATTATTTGTTGAGTTAGCTGTTAAGACTTGCCATTGACCTCGAACCCCATCTGTAATAGCACTTATTGGTAACCAAAATCCCGGTTTATTTATTTCTTGCTCTATAATTACTCGAACTAGTTGACCATTATAGCGATTGGTTTTATCTAACTCTTTCAACATTTTTAAGCGTAGCTGTATGGTTCTGTTAACGGGGTTTATTTGCTGACCAATAGCAATTAATTTTGCTTGGTTAGCCTTAATACTATTAGGAATATTATCTACTTTGATATTAAATATTTGTCCTAATACTAAACTACTGGCCATTTTGCTTGGTATACCAACACTGATCTCATTATTCGCATTTTCTATAAAGCGAAAACTAAGCTGACTAGCACTAATCACTTCACCATTTGAAATTAATCTTTCTGTAATAACACCATCAAAAGGAGCAATTAATGATGATTTTTTTCTTTGGTATTCTAATGTACTTATACGGGCATTTAGGCCATTTATTTGTGCTTTGAGAATTTGATTTTCACTCGTCAACTCATCTAAGCGTTGTACAGAACTATAGCCATCGTCGATTAATGTTTTTATGCGACCTAAGTTAGCTTTATTTAAGACAATTTGTGCTTGTGCTTGTTCTTTCTGTGATTGTAGTTCTGCTGTTTTGTAGTTAAGTAACTGGGTGTCTTGTTGTGCAAGTATTTGTCCTTTTTTTATCACATCACCTGTATCTACAAATACCTGATTTACCCTACCTGAGTATTCAAAACTAAGGTTTGTATGCTGCTTTGCGATAATTTGACCTAGATACTCTCTTGTCACGGTATAGCTTTTTTCTGGGGTAAGAGTGATTAATGAAGCACTTTGTTGATAACCATCATCGCTTTGTGTTTTTTCTACTGCTTTTGAGCAAGCGATTAAAGTTGTAGTTGTAAGTAAAATTAAAAACATTGTTCTTACTTTTTCAAACTGACATTTAAAAAAATGCGCTTTATTGTGCTGAGTCATTTATCTGTACCTAAATAAAAAATACTTGAAAAGTATTAATAAATTGACGCTAAACAAGACTGGACTGTTTAGTCTATTTTAAGGTATTTTAATAACAAGCTGTCTCTTATACACATCTGACGCTGCCGACGA
>OJGT01000067.1_pt1 | contig 23444 bp, 23 predicted proteins | sample 1595031 | NCBI WGS metagenome assembly OJGT01 (sample SAMN05416857, study PRJEB24817) | seawater metagenome | isolation source: Sea water | place: Canada:Atlantic | collected 2013-11 | reverse complement strand
CTTTGAATGCTTTGCCCTTGCTACTGATGCACTGCTTGTGGCCATCACGCCATTCGCTAAAGGTGCGGTCGAAATTCTCTGCTGGTAAAAAATGCTCTCATTCTGTCTTCTTAGAACGTTTATATAATTATTTTAAAGACAGCGCAAAGTTAAAAATATCAGCTACACTTAAACTTCATTAAGCAAGGGATGCTAACAATTCCAAATAACAAGCCATTTCGTATACTTGGTTATACTTGGTTATACTTGGTTATACATCATTACAGCCAACAAACACCAGAATATAAAGAAACTCAATGTGCCGTTGAAGCATTGATATTGCAAATATTTCTATTCTGTTTACGAAGCTGAAATGTACCTTTGACAAACATGGCTATGTAATAATTGGCAAAACTACGTATAAAGTTAATTACGGTCAAATTTGTTATTCCTAAGCTGGCGGTTGCCCAATTTATTAACCGCTTTTAGTGGGCTCACTGTCTAACTCCATATGGTAATGCCCCTGGTAAAGTTAGGCTGTAACATACAAGGTATGTCAAACGGAGTTAAATATGGACTTGCAACAGATAGCTAATGTTTTACTTGAATGGGGACCTGCTGGTGCTGCTTCAGTTTTAATGATTGTCGGAGAAAAAAAATTACGTAGTCGTTGGGATACAGCTAAAGGACGAGACAGAAAAATTAGTTCTTGGCTATATACAGCTAATTGGTTTTTTATAGCAATGCTCCTAACTACTTTATCTATTATATGGGTAATAGATAGAAATAGAACAACAATTACAATGTCTGGCATAGTTCAGGATTTGAGGCCGAATTATAGAATAAATGACCCAACCAAAGCATTATTCACTAAAACCGAGCTAAAAAGTAATTGGTTACAGAATGTTCATTGGCACTATTCAAACCCCGAACTTCCCGATGTACTAGAAATTCGTCTAGAAAATAAAAGTGATTTTAATGATTATAGTATTCCTTTGGATAAAGTTGACGATGTCTTAAATATTCACGTTTTATTTAAAAATGAAAAGCTATGGTTAAAAAATAAGTCTGGTACTATAGAATTAGAGTCTGTTCACTCGGCTTCTAGTGAATTAAAGCAGGTGGCGCTTGAATATAGAAACACACCTTTACTCTCATTAATAAGCTTAGCTCATGCTGACGAACTAGTAGATATGAGTTTAATATTTGATGCACTTGGCTCAGAAGACTCCTATATTCGTCAATATTCTAGTCAATATTTAGTCGAAAACATCAATTCATTAATATCAACTATAGAGGAAAAGTTATTTTCAAACGATTCTTCTGAAACCATAATAATTGGCTTGGTAAGTGTGTTAGCGAGAGCATCTTCTCCCGAACTAGCTATCAAACGAAAGTGGAACCTTTCCGATGATGCAAAAAATAAAATATTTTTCTTATCATTTTCAGAAAATCATGTCTTAGCGACACAATCTAGAAGGTTTTTAATTAGAAACGTGTCTGACAAATATATAAAGCTACTAGATTCCAAGTGTGATTATACTATTGTCGGAATAAAGAATGATTTAGAGTACTGCTCGTTTATGGCGCTCAATTTAATATACAATCTTGCCATTCATAAATGGGTTCAATCCACAGAAATACCTACTGAAGAAGCTGTAAGTAAAATAAAAGAAGGATTGAGCATTTTGGATGATGGGCTAAACCTTAGTCAATATGCATCAAGGGAGAAGTCAATTCAGTTTGGGAAAGTATTTTATGGAAAAGCCTTTCTAAATCATGAGTTATCTAAAATAACAACGAATGGTAGCTCGGATAAAGCAGTTAAAAATGCTGTTAAATATTTCCAAATTTTATTGAGATATTTATCAGAAGAGTATTTAAATGAGTATGAATACCCTCATCACGCACTACAAGCAAAGTGTTATATCGATGAAAAAAGTCAAAGGTGCTTCGATGAATATCTTCCAAAGTAATAAATTAGTCAGGAATAACAAGTTTATGGCGTTGATGTAAATATATTTTAGTATCTTCAATTCTAGACTGATCGTCATTGTGATATAAAGTGTCTTTGACTGCACTGTTGGCAGAGCAGAGTATTATCCATGATAAAACCAAAATGTACCAACTTAGCCTGTAGCCCGTTTCACATTACCAAAAAGTATATGTTTTTTGATAGTTTTCCTATAATTGAACCATATATACAAAGCCCCCGCCAATCTTTTGAATTTGGTCCATGGGGGTCGGTTTATACTTTTATTTACCTAGTATTAATGATTACCGAGATCATCATCGCCATCCCATGGGGGCATATAACAGTTATCCTTTGGTAATAGTCCATTACGATTTTCAGCATTGCGCCGCGTTATATCCCGAATGATGTCATCAACACTCGTTTGTGGCTTAGTATCTAAGTAAAGACCTGATAACTTAGCCAAGTGCCCCCAACTTGCCACCCGTGATGCTGCGGTACTATTTTCCCCTCTCCCCATTGCTTCTTTTAATAAGCCTGTAAGGATAACTTCACGGCTAACATATGAGTCAGTAGACATACCATCTAGGTGCGTTTTAACCGCGCTACGAATGTTAGGATTTGTTAATAATTCACTACTAATAGAACGGGCTGATTTTTCAGAATAACCCGCGCTAATCGCTGCTCTGCTTCCATTAAAGTCTATACAATAATCTTGCACGAAGCGTTGCTGTTTAGTGGTTAGTTCTTTCATGGATTACCTCACCATTATTGTTATCAGTAGTTAATTTTGTCAGTTTTGGCAGTTGATAATTTGGGTGTTTAACAAAAAAACTTGTTGGCCTACCTGCGCTTTTTATATCAGGTTCAAACGGCATACAATAGCCAGCTTCCTCTAAGATAGCTAAGGCAGGTTCAACTAACTCTTTACTCGTTAACCCTTTCCATTTTTTGCGATAAATATCTCTGACTAGAAAAGCATCTTTTAACTTGTCAAAATTCTTTAGGATTGTTCTAGCGCCAGCTAAAGTGTACTGTTCAGGTAATGCATAGATACGTTCAGCATGTGACCGCAAATACTCAACATACGTAATGGCAGCATGCATCGTTGTAGCGCTTATTTTTGAATCTATTGCAAAATTTTCATTATCCAATGCATGAAAAATTGCAGCGATACACGGTACAAAGCCCCTATACTTAGCAAAATGAGCTTCTAAATAAACAGGCGTATTTTCATCTCGAAGTAAAGCTTCATTAGTTTGATGCCATTCCTGATAATGCTTATATGCTTCACTGCTAAGTTTTACAACCAATTGCTCTTCTTGTTCATCACTCCACTTAGCAAGTGATAACATTTTATTTTCGAACAATGTTTTAGCAAGTTTATTAGGCGCTTTATCTATGAATGATGGCTTATCTATCAAGTCAGGGTAAACAGCAATCTGAAAACGTTGTAGTAAACCGTCACCACCTTGGCTACCTGACACCGTTTGACTTATCAATTTACTGAATATATCCGGTTGGATCCCACCTAAAATACTTAACCTATTGTTAGGAATAACTGTAGTGCCTCGCCCAATCCGATCGACTGTATATGGTTTGTTGCCATTCCAGCTTTCGAGGTAAAACGAAAGGTCATTGGTTTTGTCTGGTTTATTTAAATTATTAAACCACCCACTAAGTTCATCACGAAAAACTAATATTCCTTTTGTATTAGTACACTGAAGATCAGCAGTCTTCTCAAATGTACCATCATTAAGGATATACCTAGCTTGTGTCGGTGGCTCATCATCTTCCATTTGATCTGCCATTAGTATTGCTTTTGCTTCATTCCTATCACTCATAGTTGCATCTTTTTTACCCATAAGTGATTTAGCTTTTGTCTTATTCGCACTAGCCTTAAACTCTGATAAATCACACTCTACATTGAATTCTTTTAGCTCTTCAATGTGCAATTCACGCGAGATATTTTCAAGTTTATCAAGTGCCGTCATAGCAATAGACAAGGTGGGTGATTTTAATAATGATGGCTTACCTATTATCACTCCCCATAAGTTAGGTACTTCTAACCAAGCAGTATCATATTTTTTAGGCTGCACAACAATGTTGCGCGCTACAATACTTGATGCAACAACAACCAATCCAGCAGCTAAAAAATCAGGTGGACATTGCATGCGCTCTGCTGAATCGCTAACTAAGTCACGCATTACTTTCGGTAAGAGTTCTACATTTAGTGGTAATACAGGCTTTAATTCGCTAATAAGAGGTGTAGGAGCTGGCCAGTAACTATTAGCTGCCGCCGTTTGTTTTCCTTTAGTAACATAGCCAACCATTCTAGGAATATCATTATAACGCTCTGCATATCTATCATCTTTTTCTGCATTAGATATTTTCATCTGCGACTGTAGATACAAAGTAATTGAATTAGCGCACATACCATCGTTGGCCAAATACCCAGCAAGAGATAAAAGCGAATCATGCAAGCTTTCACCTCGATTGATATTACTTATTTGATGTTCGATTCCATCATTGCGATTAATGGGCTGTTCACTATTTTTTTTATCAAAACACTCGATATCAGCACTGCCAAAACTGCCAATATTAATTGCTTGAGTAAATTCACCTAACGTACATGCTTCATCATGATGAGAAATGACAGTAACTTGATGAGGTTTTTTCTTAAGGTTATAAGAGCCTGCTAAACGCATTATTCTAGGTAGGTCAGAAACATTCGCGTCACCATTATATTTAGCAGCTAATGCTTTTTGTATCCTTGTAAATTGATCTAAAGGGCAATCAATAACATCCCAATAGCAATGAAACTTACCTTTACTAGTATTCACAACTAAGTTTGGAGGTATCGGCATACCTTCTATAATAGCCAAATTGTCTTGATCCGTTTTATCTAAGTCTAAAAAAAATGCGCGAACTTTAGTAATATTCTCTGCTTTAAGTCCTTTATCATCTGTCTCATTAACGGTGACAAATAATTGATAGCCTTGCGATATTAACGAGATAAGTTTTTCTTGCCAATTACTCTCATGATTAGATACTGATTTAATGTATCTACCTTTCATTGCTCTAAAATAAAATTGGCTGTTATCGCTACTATCAAGAATACTGAGGTGCAAAATAATTTGATTAACTATTAATTTATTGTCTACTGTAATATTTTCAACTTTCATCATTTGCATCCCATAAAAGTTGATTTCTCAACACAGCTAAGATCAAACACAACGGAGTTAGATTTGTGATCAAATTTCATATCAGTGTAAGTTAATCGTGCAGGTGTATCTTCAGTTGAAGTGACTTTATAAAAATATTCAGAGTAATGTAATAATGTAGAAAAACCAAAGCAAAAATCATCGGATCCTTCGTTGTATACCAATAAAAATGCCACCTCCATTTGCTCATTTAAGTAATCAAGACTTCTTAGAAGATCTAAAGCGTATTCCATCTTTGTTGGTTCGCAAGTAAGACCTCCCTGAATATCAATCACAACTAGCGCAGGCCATTCATCATAGCTACTGTTACAATCCGCAATATCTGAAACTAATTGTTGAAGTTGGCTCAGATCTAGTAAATCAACTGCGTCATGTAACGATGTTAATAGAGTGCTTTTACAGTGATTATGTGCTTCATTCCAAATTTTTATTCGTTTAGCTACTTTCCTTTTACCATCAATAGTTATGTAAATAACTTGCTTTTTAACTGGAGTTTTTTTTCCTTGCCAATCTTTCCCATTTGCTACACTTAAAGCGAGTTCAAGAGCCATCAGGGCGTTTTTTTGACCATCATTGCCGCTAAGAACAGTTATGCCTACTGATGGTAATACACCATCAATTAACCATTCTTCTACAATCTGATCATGATAGAAATCATCGTTGTAAATCATTATTTCACCCCATTGAATATGTATTGACGCTTCTCGATCAATTTAACTACTAGGTTTTTTACTGCTTTTGAGTCCGCGCCAGAAATTAAAGCTTTATTTATTTCGTCAATTTCTGCCGACGGCCAACCAACTCTACGAGAGCCAATAGCAATTGGTGGGGTTATTTCTTTATTTTTGATTTTTTCATATAAAGATGATTTAGGTAGGCCTGTTCTGGCCATTACATCAGATATTCTAATAATTTTTACTGGTATTTGTTGAAAATTTGTTTGCATCGTATCAGCTCCTTTTAGCTTTTGTTGGATACGATGCAAATATTATTAATTTTTAATGTGGTGGGTAACCGTGAAAAAAAAGTTATTTTTCAAGGAAAATAGTTAAGATAAATTTCGTAGAAACTTTCAAGTCAAAAACTCTACTAATAACTAACGTTTTACAAGATTTACCATTTTGTTAACAAAAGGAAAAACGGTCTCCGTAAGTTCCTTTTCACCCTTCTCTCCATTTGGAAATAAAGCTACAGTAAGAACTCGATTGGGTATTTTTATGCCGAAAAAAACTTGCCACATATATAAATCAAGGCATGCAATAACTTGATATTCTTGTATTTTTTTATAATTAGATTCTTTTGAAAGACCCTTTTCTTTTGGGTTGTGAAGGCCAGTATCCTTTCGCCATATGGGTAGCAAGTCACCTAGCTGCATCAAAATTTCGGCATCCGAAAAGTCTGCTATATTTATATCCACAGATATTTCTGAAACATTCTGCATGCAACGCAGGGCCGGCTTTAACTTATTAATATCAATTTCATTAAACCCTGAGGGATATAATTTAAGAATACCTTTCAATGGTGAATCATCACTAAGTGGCTTAACCAAATTAAACTGTTCTATTTCCTGTCCAATAGACAATGCTTTACTCGCAGGTATTCCCTTAATTGCAGGTGAATGTTGGATACCTAACAAATTAAGTTCTTTAACGTTAATACCTATTTTATCAAGCCAGTCCATATCAATATGACTATTTTCTAGTTCAATATTTGATTTGATTAATGGAGAACCTTCTATAATTTGCCACCAAAGAGAACAGTCTTTAAGAGAATCAATAACCTCCGGATGAGCATTTTTTTTAATCACATCGCTAACCTGTATTATCAACTCTGCCCGACAATGTATTTGATTAAGAATTTCTGGTTTGCTTAACCCTTTATTAAAATTATAATTTTGAATATCGAACCATTTAGGTAAATCTTTTTTACTTTCTACTTTAATTATCATAAGTACAACTTTTTCATTGCGGATTAATTAATAATTTTATCTAATGCTTTTGATAGCTTATCTAAAGCATCTCGTCTTTCATCAAAGTAATCATATTGATTGTAAATACCTTCAATGCCTTTTAATTTATGGTTCAAACAACGTTCTGCAACGTGACCAGCCACACCGTTAGATGCTAATAAAGTACGGCATGTTCTACGTAAATCATGCACTGCAAAGTGTGGCATATCACCCATTTTATTGGGTGGTTGTTTCTTTTTACCAGCCTCATGCCCAAACAATTTAGTAATAGCTCGGTTTAGTGTATCTGCACCCATGTAAGGATTTTTGCTACTCCTCCTATTAGGAAAAACATACGGTGAATCAAATGCCCTTACACGCAACTCTTTTAGCCAATGAATTACTACAATTGGAAGTGGGATCGTTACTCCAACACCTGACTTGCTTCTTTCTTTTGGTAATTGCCAAGTAGCAGTGTTTAAATCAAACTCTTGCCAAGGCGCTTCTATGAGTTCGCTTTTTCTTACGCCTAAAGTTACCAATAAAGCACACGCTAAATAATTTTCTCGACTAAAACTATTATGGTTATCACTAAACACCTTAAATGCTTTCTCTAATTCATCCATTGATAAAGCTCTATCTTTGCTTTTTTCAATGCCGCCAGCATCAGTAACAGAAAAAGCACTAGCCGGATTATTATCAATAACATCTAATTTAATGCCATGATTAAATAACTGCCTACAGTACATTAATGCATCATTGGCAATAGTAGGTCGATTACTTTTCGCTATAGCCTGTAATACTCCTCTTACATCCCTTGCTGAAATTTGCTTTAACGACGCTTGGCCAATATGCGGGGCAATATCTTTGCGATAAATTCTTTCTGGAATATTAGGGTTTTTTAACCTTTTGACTAAACTTGGATACCAATCAGCAAACAGATCATCTACTGTTTTTATGGTAATTTGTTGTTCGCGTTTTCGGGCAAGTAATGGGTCTAAACCATCGCGATGCTGTTTACCAGCTTCTGCGGCTTTTGCACGTGCATCAGCCAGCGATAAATCCTCATACCGACTTAAAGACATTTCTTTCCGTTTTCCGTTAGCTGTGTAGCGTAACATCCAGTACGCTTTACCCGATTTAGGCACAACAAAATACAGACCATCACCATCAGCGAATTTTCCGGGTTTGCCTTTAATCTTTGCTTCAATAGCCTTTACTGTTAATTTGCCCATTTTAATCTCTATTATTAATGGTGGGTGAAATTAACATATATGTTTTAACTATGATATAACTCACCTAAAAGCCCACCAATACCCACCAGATAAAACAAGACCTCTTCAGCCTTAGCTAAACTAAAGATATAAAAAAACCCTTTAAAAGTAAAGGGCTTTGTTGCTATTCAGGTTTCACCAGAACTTATTCTATATTCGCTATCTGCTCACGCATTTGTTCAATTAAAACTTTTAATTCAACTGCACTAGCAGTAATGTCTGTATTAATTGATTTTGAGCCTAAGGTATTGGCTTCTCGATTAAACTCTTGCATCATAAAGTCTAAACGACGACCTTGTGCACCGCCTTTTTTCAATATTTTCATTGTTTCGCTTACATGGCTATTTAAGCGATCTAATTCTTCAGCAACATCCATTTTTTGCGCTAGTAATACGAGTTCTTGCTCAACACGTGATGAATCAAGATCTATATTAGCATCTGTAAACTTGTCTATAATACGTTTACGCTGCCACTCAATCACTTCTGGCATATGTGCTTCTACTTTATCAGCTTCTGTTGCTATTGCCGTTAAACGCTGCTCAATCATTGCTTTTAAGTTTTCACCTTCACTTGCTCTAGCTGCAATAAAGTCTGTTAATGCTTGTTCAAAACCTGCCAACAATTCAGCCTGAATTAGTGAAACATCAGCTTCTTCAGCTTCCATAACACCTGGCCAGCGCATAACTTCTAATGGGTTTATTTTACTATTTAACGTCTGCTCATTAATCCAATTGGCATGTTGAATAAGCTGTAAAGCAAGTTTTTCATTGATGGCTAAATCACTTTTAGCACCTGGATTTGCATTAAAACGTAAATTACATTCAACCTTGCCACGATTTAATTGCTTGCGAAAACGCTCACGTAATAAAGGTTCAATACCTCTAAACTGCTCAGGTAAACGGAAATAGGTTTCTAAAAAGCGTTGGTTAACACTGCGAATTTCCCAAACTGCATTGCCCCAATCACCTTTTACTTCAAAACGTGCAAATGCCGTCATGCTGTGAATCATAATAAATATTCCGAATCGCTTATCAAAAAAGAGCGTTGATTATACCCAAGCGACACTTAAATGCGAAGCTGGGGTAATCAACATATTTATAATTAACTGAAGGTTTTTGTAAAGATTAGATGCTAGATCAAAGCTAAAGCTAAATGAATATGCAGAATAAGCTCTTTATAAGCTTATTCTTTGCAAAAATATTTATTAAGCTTCTTTGAGCCACTGCTGTTTTATATGTTCCGCGACACGAAAAGCATTTGCGTAAATAGTGAATGTATAAGGAACACTGCCACCTGTTGGCATAAAAGAACCATCAGTAACATATAAATTATCCACCTCGTGAGCGCGACAGTTTTTGTCTAATACTGATGTTTTTGGATCATTACCAAAACGACAGCCTCCCGCCATTAAATTAGTCGCAGGATAACCACTTACTGAAGAAGAAATATTCTTTGCTCCTAATGCAACAAGAAGCTTTTCAGCTTTTACAGATAAATACTCACCTACTTCTAAATCACGTTCATGATAGCCAATACGCACCTTAGCTACCGGATCTCCCCACTTATCTGTGACATCTTTATCTAAGGCAACAAAACAATCATCCGTAGGCAGCCAGTCGTTAAACACTTCAAAACGTAGCGTTTTATAGGTAGTAAATTCTTGTTTGATACTCTGTTTTAATTCTTCACCCCAAAGTAGTCTATCTTCACCTTCGCTATCAACTCCCCATTGTGTTCCTCTGGCTCTAGCGATAGGGTTTTGATGGAATAAAAAATCAATTGTGCCACCTTTTGCCTGCCCCTTAGCATTCGCGCCGGTAAAATTATTGTCATCAATTTGATACCAATCTTGCAGTGCTCTATTTACAAATGGACCTACAACTTTTAACTCATTAACTTGCTGCTCATTAAGCTGATCATATATAAAATCACCACTACCCGTTCCGCCGCCACTAAATAATAAGTTTTTACCCACCTGACCATTATTATTAGCTAAGCCATTAGGAAACTTTTCTCCCGTTGATGCTAGCAATAACCGAGACGTTTCCACAGCCTGACAGGCAACCACATAAGTTTTGGCATTAACACTTTGCTCACGCCCTTGAGCATCATAATAATGAATGCCTGTAATTTCACCGCTATCATCAGTTGCTATTTTATAAACTTTAGCATTCGGTTTTATAGTGCAGTTACCTGTTGCAACGGCATGATTGAGAAGAGCCGCTCTACCACTACCTTTAGCACCTGAAGAGCAACCATAACTACTGCAGTAGCCTGAGTATTCACAACTGCGACGACCCATTGCCGGTTGCGATAACACCGCACGTGGAACTGGTACAGCATGATAGCCTATTTTATTTGCAGCCTTATCTATCCATGATGACATGGGAACTTCAGCAATAGGCGGATAAGGAAAATCAGTTGAACGCGGCTCTTGATGCGGATGTTTAACAACACGCCCTGACACGCCGACTTCTCGTTCTACCATTGCATAATATGGTTCTAGCTCATCGTAGCTAATAGGCCAATCGGCAACATTTGCCCCCTCTATTTCGCCAAATTCAGACTTTAAACGAAAATCTATTGGCTTTAAGCGATGAAAGTAGCCGCTCATGAAATTAGAAGAACCACCAACTACGGTGCCATTCCACCAAGACCAACCTGAATCACTTGTTTTTTCGCCTTGCCAAAATGAGTTACCTTCTTCATCTTCGTATTCTTCTTCTACAACATGTTGCTCATCACTAAGTTTGGGGTTGTATGCATCATGAATACTAATGGCTAACTCATCTTTAAAAAATTCTTTTTCTGTAAGCCACGGACCTTTTTCTAACACTAAAACTTTCGCGCCTGCTTTAGCCATCGTATAAGCAACTGGCGATGCGCCAGCACCACTACCTACAATGCAGATATCATAATTTATGTTTTTCATGCTTTGTGTGTTCTCTTAATTGACTGAGTATTAGCAAGACGATTGCTACTTTTTTTAGGGTCTACTACGCGAATAGCTATTTGATTCTTAGCTTTACCACGCTGCGGTAATTCAAAATAACGTTGACCTTCTTTTGGTAATGGAAAGCCTCCTTGATGTTCAAGCCATTGCCAACCAATACCATCAGGATTTCCGCCATAAGCCGGTGGTGTTAACATTGCCTCATAGATATAAGCAAGTAGAGTCGATAACCAATTAGAGCCCGCACTTGAATTACTTATGCCACGCAGTGTTGTTTCTTTTTGTTCAAAAGATAATTCAATAAAAGGCTTACTTTGCTGGCTGTTAGCAAAGCCATTTAACCAACCTACGCCTTTAATAATGAATTCTTTCTCATCTTCATCGGTTGGCTGTACTGTCATCACTTGATATAAATAAGCTAAGGCATTAATACTTTTTGCACTTGGACTCGCTTCTGCTGATACTTCAGGCTCTGGCAAAAGATGTATAAGCGTTGCTTCAAGCGTTAACCAAGGGTCGGTTTTTTTCAATTGATTGAGTTGTTCGTGTAATTGTTCCTGCTGTTTTGCAGACAATGGTAAAATAGGTAATGCTGCAATAGCTGTAGCGCCCGCGGCAGACTTTAAAAATCGACGCCGAGATTGACCACCTTCAGCTTTATTATCAGCCTTACTTTTAAACCAAAGAGGGGTTTGATAGTTTTTATCAAAAAATGATTTCAAGTGATACTCCCTAAGATTCTGGTTGTGTTGTTTTACTTTGCCACTGGTTCAGAAAAGTTAACCAAATTTCTTTTGAGTAACCATTATCATCTTGTAACTCCGCAGTATCTTTTGACAATAGCATTTTACCGCTCGCTGTAGACACATACATATGAGGATAGCCTAATACAGGCGGTAATGACTTCATAAATGATTCATTTTCATTTGCATCACTGACACTGATTTTCAAGAGGACATATTTACTATGCAGTGCTTGATAAACACTTGGATTTTCTAATAAAAATGCATCCATCTTATGACACCATGTACACCAATTGCCTCCTATCTCAATTAGTACATTACGATTGGTTTTCTGTGCTAGTGTCAATGCAGCATTCGCATCACTAAAAGGATCTCTCTGCTCATCATATACCTGACTATATTCAGGTAATTCATTAGCCAATAACAAGTGTGGCGCTGAGTTTTCATTAATCGAGTTTGCATTCGCTGAATCAGCATATAGCACACTCGTACTTGCCATAAGGCTACACACCACTAACAAAAAAAATTTCATTTTTTCTCACTCTTGAAAATATTGTATTAAATTATGCTCTACTAGCAAGATGACCTTATTTGTTCCAACTATATTTCAAAAAAAGTGTTGAGGCATTATAATACCGCCAATTATTTTATTTGAGCTTCTTAAAAGGGTACATTATGCGTCCAAGCGGTAGAACATTAGGACAGATTCGTCCAGTAACCATTACTCGTCAATTTACAGCACACGCTGAAGGCTCAGTACTTATTGAATTTGGCGATACCAAAGTTATATGTACTGCTTCAGTTGAACAAGGTGTTCCACGCTTTTTAAAAGGCCAAGGTAAAGGTTGGATAACAGCTGAATACGGCATGTTACCGCGTTCTACTCATACCCGCATGCGCAGAGAAGCAGCTTCTGGTAAGCAAAGTGGCCGTACTTTAGAGATCTCACGCTTAATTGCTCGTGCATTACGTGCCGCTGTAGATTTAAAAGCATTAGGTGAAAACACAATTTCTTTAGATTGTGACGTTATTCAAGCTGATGGAGGAACACGTACAGCTTCTATTACGGGTGCTTGTGTTGCATTAGTTGACGCACTAAATTATATGCGCGCTAAAGACATTATTAAAACTAACCCGCTTAAACACATGATTGCCGCTATTTCTGTTGGTATTTATAAAGGTGAACCTGTTGCTGATTTAGATTATGCAGAAGATTCAAATGCCGAAACAGATATGAATGTTGTGATGACAGACACTGGTAAATTAATTGAAGTGCAAGGAACTGCAGAAGAAGAACCTTTTAGCTTTGAAGAAATGCAAGCCATGATGCAATTATCTAAAGATGCTATAAATGAATTGTTCGATCACCAAAAAGCAGCATTAAGCTAACAAATAGAGTAATTTGGAGAATAAAATGAAAGATTATCAACGTGACTTTATTGAGTTTGCTTTATCTAAACAAGTACTGCGTTTTGGTCAATTTACACTAAAATCAGGTCGTACTAGCCCATACTTTTTTAATGCTGGTTTATTTAAAACGGGTGGTGATTTAGCTCGTTTAGGACGTTTCTACGCCGCAGCTCTTGTTGATGCTGATATAAGCTTTGATCTAGTCTTTGGCCCTGCTTATAAAGGCATTCCTATTGCTACCACAACGACAGTAGCATTATTTGATCAGCATAATCTAGATGTGCCTTACTGTTTTAATCGCAAAGAAGCAAAAACCCACGGTGAAGGCGGCAGCCTAGTTGGAGCCGAGCTTAACGGCAAAGTGATGCTAGTGGATGACGTAATCACAGCTGGCACTGCAATTCGTGAATCAATGGAAATAATCAAATCTCATAATGCTGAACTTTCAGGTGTACTAATTGCTTTAGATCGTCAAGAAAAGGGGCAAGGAGAATTATCAGCAATTCAAGAAGTTGAACGAGACTTTGGCACAAAAGTTATTTCAATTGTTACTCTAGCTGACGTTGTAACTTATCTTGAAGAGAAGCTTACTGGTGATGCTGCTGCCGATGCTGAATTAGCTATCAGTTTAGCAAGCATTAAACAGTATCGACAAGACTATGGAATTTAAGACATAAATCAGTCTTATTTAAATTAAAAAAGCCTGCAATTGCAGGCTTTTTACTATGTCATGATAGTTTCAACTCAAAATCAAGCAATGAGTTCAAATTGATAAGTAGCTGGTTTTTCATAGGCTGTTGTTATATTGGAATAAAATGTTTCAACTCTTTCAGCGCGCTGAAGCACCTCATTTGATTGCGTAGGAGCAGCATACTCTTGCTTATTTAATGTTTGATTAATAAAGTCGTCAAAGCTAAGCCCATCACCTGATTCACTTTCACTTTTTTGTTCAGCTTCACTCGCTAATGAGTTTTCATTATCATCAGCTGTTTTAACAGTACTACTCTCTTGTATTTGCAATTCAGATTGTGCTTGTAAAATAACTTGCACAGCACTTGCTGCCACTTTGATATCTTGCGATGAAGGGTTTGCAGGGGCTAATGCTGCTGAATGTACCTTTTGCATTTTTGCGATAGTTGCCGCTGGATTCCCAGGAACAGTAGATAAGTCAACGGAGACTTCTCCACCCACAGCGTATTTCCTTCCATCAGGCCCTGTTTCGAAAGAATAATTTGGTGCCCCCGTAGTTGACCCTCCCACTGAGGCATGTGCTAACTCATGAGCGCGCACTTCTTTATCGCGACGCTCTAGTTCATTAATTACACGCTCTTTTTTAACTTCTTGAGCTTGAGAGTCACCGTCAGATGTATCAACTTCACTTTCATCTTCTTTCGTTTCATTTGCAAATGAGTGTTGAGGGGGATTGTGATCATGCTCACCTTGCTGCTCATTATTTTGTTCTGTAATCGTATTATTAGCTAATTCTGCTTTCTCTTTTAAACTAGCAAAGTCAATATTTTCACTATTTTGCGCTGGTGTTCTTCCTCGTTCTCGATCAGAAGACACACCTTTTTCCGCCACAGATTGATGTAATGCAGCAGGCTTAGTGATAATTTCTCGTTGATGGTTTTCTCGACGCAAGGTTTCCGTGTGCGGATTAAGCACTGTTGGAATAGATAAATTAGGAGCTTGCGGGGTAATATTCATAAATAATTAGATCGAAGCGATGAAAGTTAAGCAGTTACATCTACCAAGGTACCAAGCGCTTCATCAGCTGTTTTTACCACCTGAGCTGATGATTTTGCTTGATAGTCAGCAACTTTCAAATCCACAATAGATTGATTCAGCTCTGGAATTTTTTGTTCTTTATTTGCCGCTGTTTGACTATTTTCAGTTTGAGTAATAACGTCTTCATCACGCTTAGCACTCGTTTCAGCAGCAATATTTGCTGCTGCTTGACTAGCTTCATCAGTTGCTTTTTGAAAACCTTGTATGCCTGAATTAAATGCTGATTGTATTTGCATCAGAATCACCCTATCTATCTCGTATAACACTGTTTAATTATTAGTCAAAAAAGCAAAAAAGTAAAGAATAAAGTTGTTCTGCTAATAGATCAAATAGTTAAAAAATCAACGAGAAAATTGAGTTAACAACCAAGTCGATAATACCTCTGTAAAATCATCAAGGTGCGAAATAAAGGGGGCATGAGATGCTTTTTCAAAAATATATTCATCACTATTTTTTTCAGAAAACTTAGTGATATGTGTAATAACTGATTTAGGCACAAGACTATCAGCACTACCATATAAACGTAAAAAAGGTTGGCTAATATCACTAAGCTGTATTCTGTAGTCACTGCTTTCTAATAGCATTAGTGACTCATCTAATGTTATTTTATTAGCCATTTCATGCTGAAAAACAAGTTGGCTAATTTGTTTAATGTCATGACGAACATGTGGACTTCCCATAGCTTGTAGCTTTAAAAATCCATTAATCGTTTTTTTCGCATCTACTTTTAATTGCTGATGAAAAACATCAAGCACATGTGGTTTGATTCCCGGCCAAACTAGCTTATTTTCTACGGCTCTTTCTTCAACAAACCTAGGTGAACTTGCCACGGTTATCAAACCCAATACTTTTTCTGGGTAGGTTAACGACATTTCTGTTGCAACTAAACCTCCTAAAGACCAACCAACATAAATAGCGGGTTGGTCAATTGTATTGGCAATATGTTGACAGATATTAGTCAAAGAATAAGGCGTGATTTTTTTATTAACATTGAGTCCAAAGCCCGGTAAATCAATAGTAATCACATGAAAACAATCGCTAAAAGAAGAAGGTAAGTTATCAAGCAGTGGTTGCCATACTGCTGAATTTAATCCCCAGCCATGAAGAAACACAACAGGAATAGATTGCTTATTTGATTGGTGGTATGTGGAAAATTTAAGCGTTTCTGCCATGCTTATCTCTTAAGAAGTAAAAATGAATGTTATTTTACAAAATGGATGATCACAATGGAATGGATTACGTTCAGCAAACTGAAAAACAATTGGCCGGCACAACTTCAAAGCCACTTAGAAGGTATACTGTTAGCTTTTTCTCAATGTGATCTCTGTGGCAGTGATTCTCAAGAACAATCGCTAATTTGTTCTAGTTGCTTTGCACAATTACCATTATTCGAACAAGAGCTCACCCAAGGAGATTTACTCAACTGGCCTGCAATAAATAAGGCTCTTCCTCATATTCATTTTGATCATTTGTTTTGCCTTTCACCCTACTTACCACCTTTCACTCATTGGTTATCACAACTTAAATATCAGGGACGTTTTGAGTTGGGTTCATTATTTGCTGATTTACTTGCTCAACAATGGCTAAAAGTACATAGCACATCACCAATCGATCTTATTTTAAGCGTACCTTTACATATCAGTAAATGGCAGCAACGTGGTTATAATCAAGCACACTTAATCGCAAAGCCATTTTCTAAGTTAGTACAGCGCCCTTATCAAGCTACTGTTTTAATTCGTCTCAAAGAAAATAAAAGCCAAGTAGGACAGACAGGCGCTCAAAGACGTAATAATTTAGCGAATGTTTTTTCTTTACGACATCCTTTAGGTAAAACAGTAAAGCATGTGTTACTAATTGATGACGTATTAACCACAGGAAGTACTGCAAGTGAAATCAGTAAACTATTGAAAGATCACGGTGTTGAAAAAATAACCGTCGTAACCGTTTGCTTAACTTTACCAAAGCACTAGACTTACTTAATTTGCGTATTAAATGCTTTAGCAAAAAACAAACTGTTTGCGAGCAGTTTACTACTACCGAGCCAATAACCACGAAAAGCTAAAACATCAGAGCTAGCAATTACTCGCCCCTTACCATAATTATGTGCAACAAGAGCAGCATTATGAGCTAAACGATTTACTAAGTTTTGATCGGTATAACCACTAAGCAATGGCGAAGCTGTATATTTAGCTACGGTAATAAAAGGCTGTTGCCCTGCTTCCATAATCAAAGTGCTATTTCGAAATAGGGGTAGATTAGTATTGTTATAACCAAAAGTTAATGGGTGTGACAAATCAATTTTGGTATCAAAAATAGCACCCGCAATACGTTTTCTAGCGCTTAGTTTTATTTTATCTTTATAGCTTAGGCTTTCTGTATCAAACAACTCTGATATCTGTTTTTTACTAACAAAATTAACTGATAAAATATCTTTTTCTGCTAACCAAGATGCGCTACTCTTTTGGCCAAATATAACACCACCTTGTTTAACCCAAGCTTTAATTTTATTCACAATTTCATCAGCTACAGTACTGTAATTTCCATTGACTAAAATTAGGTGGCTATAATGAGAAAAATCTATATTTTTCAAGCGTGAATGTTCAACAATACTTAAAGGTATATTCAGTGTTTCATCAAGATAGAAACGAATTTCTCCAGCTTCATATTGTGATATTCCGTCACCACCTAATAACAGCACTTTAGGTGAATTTAAAAGTTTAAAAGAGTTACTTCCAAAATCAATTCCTTGATTTGTTAACCCACTTTTAATAGTGACTAACTCAATATTAAGACTCACTGCCAATTCAGCTACTGTAGCGCGCCAATTTTCTGTTGATTGAAGAGCAGCAGGAATAATTATTGTGCCACTCTCAAAAGTACGATTGTTGCCTGATAATTGACTACTAAAGCCTTCTGTTGCAACTTTTGCTTTAATATTTTTTTCGAGTAGTTGATTCAGTAATTTAGGAGCCAAATAATGATGCCACTCAAAAGCATAAGCATAATCACTATTCTTAACATCAACATTTTCTACTTGGGGAATATCTTCACCGGACCATGCTTTATCAAGTAATTTTAACCCCCAAGTACTCTCTATTTTCTGAGAATCTATATTCATTGCCAGTGGCATAGTCCAGCCAGATACATCATAAAATGTATTATCAGCAAAATGAGTTGCTTGATTAAACAATGCTTGAATTAAACGATATTGATTTTGTGCTAATGGCACATAAAAACTATGTTCAGCTAAATATTTTTTTCCTTTATAGCTAAAGTCTTCATTCAGTGGAAAAACCTTAATTTGATGTTGTGCTAATTTATGAAGTAAAGCTTGTAAACGGTGACTATCTTTACGCTCGCTAATTAAGTAGCCCTCAAAATCTTCTTTTTTCGCGCGCTTTTTCGCATCAGTATAAAAGTTATTACGATATTGCTTTAGCTTGTTTCTGTTTTGCCAAGCGCCTTCAATTGTTGATAGCGATGTTAATACATGGTTTTGAATACTAAACTCAAGTGTTAATAAACCATTGATAGTATCTTGCTGCATGCCACGTGCGCTAGCTTGCTCAAATAAAATGCCAATGCTAGCGTTAATATCAGGATATGTTGAGCCTTTGCCATAGTAAAAGTCATCAAAATTTTCTTCGCTATAATATAAACGTTGCGCTTTATCTAGCGCTTTTGCATGGTATGTAGCCAATGTTTTGGTGAGTGTTATATTTTGTTTAGGTGTTAACGGGTGCGTTCTACTGATTATACCCGGTTGGAAAAAGTAGCTCCCATTTGCACCCATTTCATGATAGTCACCTACCACATGTGGTTGATATTGATGAAAATATTTTAATCTATTTTGACTTTCTTGTTGTGTTAATAAAAGCCAATCTCGATTTAAATCAAACCAAAAATGATTAGTTCTTCCACTAACCCATGCTTGGTGATGCTCAATATGAGCAGGATCAGCGTTATCAGCGGATCCTCGGTAAGTTGTGACCCAGTTTACAAATCTGTCCATACCATCAGGATTAATACTTGGTTCGAGGATAATGATGGTATTATCAAGCAGGGTTTCAATGCTTTCATCTTCAGTAGCAGCTAAATAATAGGCAACAATCATGGCAGCATTTGCACCACTTATTTCGTCACCATGAACACTATACCCAAGCCATAAAACTAAGGGTTCTTTATTCGCTTCTTCTTTTGTTACTGGTTTTAATTTATTGTTATGACTGTTTCTTCGCTTAAGAATTTGATCTAAATTAGCTAGGTTTTTTTCACTTGAAATAGTGACTAGCAACTGTTCTCTCAATTGAGGCGTTTTCCCCATTCCTGTAAGTTTAACTCGCGTTGAACTATCTGCTAATGCACCAAAGTATTGAATTAATTGATCGTACCTTATATGACGTTCACCAATTTCAAATTCCAGTATTTGCGCTGGCAACAAAACATTAGCATCATAATTAGTTTTTGCCGGTAGATAATCTTGAACAGGGGCTGCATGTGAGAGAGTAAATAGAAGACTTAAAAATAATACAATGAACAGGCGAGAAAGCGACATTAAAATTTCCTTTATATTGATCTTGCATAAAATAACAAATAAAAGCATAAAAATCATTAGCACATAACAAGATTGAAGAGTAAAATAGCCATACCTGAGTAAAATACTCAAGTATACCTGTTTAAGTATAAAGAGAGCCTTGTATTATGATCACTATTTCAACTACTGCCCAAGAACATTTTGTTAAGCTACTATCTCAACAAGCAGAAGGAACTCATATCCGTGTATTTGTTGTAAATCCCGGCACAGCTAAAGCTGAATGTGGCGTTTCATATTGTCCTGCTGATGCAGTGGAACCTGATGATATTACATTACCTTTTGATGGCTTTTCAGCCATGGTTGATGCCGATAGTAAGACTTTCTTAGAAGAAGCCGAAATTGACTTCGTTACCGATAAAATGGGTTCACAACTGACCTTAAAAGCACCTAATGCTAAATTAAGAAAAGTAGCTGACGATGCACCTTTATTTGAACGTGTACATTATTTCCTCCAAGCAGAAGTAAATCCTCAACTTGCTGGTCATGGCGGCGAGTGTACTTTAGTTGAAATTACCGATGATGGTTACGCAGTATTGCAATTTGGTGGCGGCTGTAATGGTTGTAGTCAAATTGATGTGACGGTTAAAGACGGCATTGAGAAACAATTAGTTGAACTAATGGGTGATGAAATCAAAGGCGTTAAAGATGTAACTGAACATGAACGCGGTGAGCATTCATATTACTAGCATTGAAATAGGTATTATTTCAACAAAATGATAATGAACGGTACATAAAACATGATGTATCGTTCTTTAAAAAAAAACAATAAATTTAGAGCAATCAGTAATTTCAAAATAGATTAAATGAATAATTTACTCGCTAAATTAGGGCAAAATCCAAAACGTAGTTTATCTATTTTTTTAGTTGGGCTTGGTCTTTTTACTATTGGTTTGCTGTTTATCGCAATTGGTTACTTTTACCATCACATTTGGCAAATGCTTGGCGTTTTTATTCTGGCATTTTCTTGTGTAATAGCTGCTTGGGGCTATTTAGGTATTTTTGCTAATCGCTGGTTTCATATCCTAGAAAAACACAAGCCTAAAAATAAAAGCATTTCATGATTTATTTAATTCAAAAATACTGGCTTCATCTCACATTGTTAATACTGGCAAGCATTGCTACTTTATCTCTTTGGCCCGCAAATAGTTTACCAGATGTACCAGGCACAGATAAAACTCATCATTTTATAGCTTATGCCGCATTAATGTTTCCTGCTGCATTGCGCAAACCTAAATATTGGGTACTAATATCTGTTGCTTTTCTTGCTTTCAGTGGGGCAATAGAGTTAATTCAACCTTACGTAAATCGTTATGGTGAATGGCTAGACATGGCTGCCAATGCATTTGGCCTGGTCTGTGGCTTTATTTTAGCCAAGCTAATACTACTTACTTTGAAAAAAAATATCTCTGTTTAAAAAAATCACAGTAACTTGACTATTATCAATACAACTTTCTTAGATAATAGCTATACTCATTCTAATAACCCTAATTAAAAATTTTCAGAGAACGGCCTTATTATGCTAGAAGTTAAACATCCCCCAAAGCGTTTGTGGCAAAAGATTACGACTGTTATTGCTAAATTGAGCTTTGTCGCCGCAGCTATTGGCGTTGTACTAACCATGATTTATGGTGGTGATGTAAGCGAAGCAAATAAAGCTGCTATGGGCGCTACTACTTTTATCTGCTTTGCTATAGGCGTGGTATTAGAGTGCATGGGAAGTACCAGCATCCCTAATTTAAAACCTGAACAGGATTAATTTGCCCAAACAGTTCACATTAACATTGTTTTATTCTAGCTTGATAGTGCCATATCAAGCTTGCTCCTCTAGCAAGCATAAATAAAGAAAATGCTGCCCACAATGCGTGGTTTGCTTGGTTTTGGGGTAACACGTTCTGTAATACCCACCAACAAGGAAAGAAACAAGCAAAGGTTGAAAAAACCATACTATTTCGCATTACTCTTGCTTGCATTAGCCCAATATAAACGCCATCAAACAGAAAACACCAACAAGCTATAATCGGTAATAATATCATCCAAAACAAGTACTCTTTAGCGAACTCAATGACGCTAGGAATGTCTGATATAAATGTTAACAACTGCTCTCCTAAAAAAAAGAACAGTAAAGAATAGCCTACTGCAAATAAGCCGGTCCAAAACAGTGAGATGTTAACTATATTTTTTAATTGATTACTGTTTCTACCCCCTTGTGCTTTACCTACCATGGCCTCAGTTGCATTAGCCACACCATCTAATCCAAATGAAATAAGCAGTAAAAAATTCATCAAAATTGCATTAGCTGCAACAACATTGTCACCTAATTTAGCCCCTTGAAACGTAATAAAAATAAAGCAGATTTCTATACATAAGGTACGAAGTAAAATATCACGATTCAACTTAAAATAATGTAATAAACTTGCCCGCTCAATTAAAGATGAAAATAATATTTTTCCTTCATTAACTAACTTTATTGCCTGTTTTTTATATCGTCTAGAAATAATCAACAAGCCTAACACCATACCAAAGTATTCAGCGATTAACGTCGCAAACGCCACACCTTGAACTTGCCAATTAAAACCAAAAACAAAGAGTAGGTCTAAAACTACATTGAGTAAGTTGCTAATAATTAATAACCACATCACCGATTTAGTTTGATGATTACCAATCAGCCAGCCAAGTATGACTAAATTTGCTAACGATGCCGGATAGCCCCAAATACGAATTTCACTATATTGTCGCGCATAAAATTGTATTTGCTCAGAACCACCCGCCACATTAAGTGCCATATTTAGAAAAGGAGACTGTAAACAGATAAAGATAAAACCTATCGCGAAAGCAACAACAATTCCACGAAGCAACACTAATAAATTTTTATTTAAATCGTTCAAACCAAAAGCTTGTGCGCTTAAGCCTGTGGTCGACATACGTAAAAATCCACATAACCACGTGACAGCCGTAATTATCGTTGCACCAATAGCGCTTCCCCCTAAAAAGTATGCTTCAGGTAAATGCCCTATAACAGCAGTATCAACTAATCCTAATAGTGGCACAGTGATATTTGACAGTATCATCGGCAATGCAAGTAACAATAACTGCTTATGTTGATCTATATTTATATTTCTTAACAAGAAGTGTTTCCTATTAACGTAAAAGACGCTATTTTATATCATCGCTATATTATACTGTCGCTGTTATAAGAGAACACCTCATGAGAACTAACTTTTTGGTCATTTTTTTGCTGTTTTTTCATTTCCCAAGTGTCGCTGCAGTTATTTTACAATACCATCATGTTAGTGATACCACTCCTAAAAGTACGAGTATTACACCTGAACAATTTTCGGTACATTTAAAGTATTTACAAGAAAATAGCTTCAATGTGATCCCTTTATCTCAACTTATTAATAAAATTAAAACTCAACAGCCACTAAAAGATAAGACCGTCGCTATCACTTTTGATGATGCTTATATCGATGTATTAACAAATGCGAAAGCGATGCTCGACAAGTATAATTACTGTCTCTTATACACATCTCCGAGCCCACGAGACGTAGAGGAATCTCGT
>OJGT01000066.1_pt1 | contig 23465 bp, 11 predicted proteins | sample 1595031 | NCBI WGS metagenome assembly OJGT01 (sample SAMN05416857, study PRJEB24817) | seawater metagenome | isolation source: Sea water | place: Canada:Atlantic | collected 2013-11 | reverse complement strand
ACGAGATTCCTCTACGTCTCGTGGGCTCGGAGATGTGTATAAGAGACAGGTTATTAGCATTCGATTTTGGTTGGTTGCGATACATTTGATCTGTATAAGAAAAAGGATCTCGCTTTGTATTCGGTTGCAAGTATCCATTTACACTATTATTTTTTGGGCGATTACTTTTGCTGGAACGATTGTTAAGTTTATCGTTAACTTGTTCGTAGTAACCGCTAATGGCTTGCATTTTTTCTTCTAGTTTTTCTAAACTAGACTGTTCAAACTCATTTTCTTCTGCTTGTGCAAAGGCAGTGAGAAATAGGGGGAATAAAATAATATGTATGTATTTCATATTTTTATGTCTTATTTAGCGTTTAAATAAGCTATTTAATTAATGTGTAATAGATTGTTGAATTATACATAATGATAATATGAATAACAATCATTATCATTTGGGTTGTTAAGGTCTATTAGAATACTATTGAATAATAATGACAACTTGTAAAAATCAGCATTGTATTAGTTATAAATAAAATGCTGATATTTATATGTTTATTATAGAAAGGGTAATGAGAAATCTTATTATAGTTTATTTTAATCCTGTTGATTAATAGTACGGAGTAAACGCACATAACGAAACTTATTAACAACGGGAATAAACTCAATACCATTGGTAAAGTCGATAACTTTTACACAAAGTACAGGAGAAAAGTACTGATCACTCCTATTGTTAGGTGTTGCACGCTTTTATGTTATGTTGAATAAGCAGTGCAGATAGTTTTGTTTTACTTGCGTAACCTATTGTTTTAAATTTAATTTCACCTTGACTATTAAAAAATAACATCATGGGGACTGGGCTTTGTTTCCCAATAGCGTGAATTATATTATTGTTGGCAACATAGGCAGGGAAGGTGTTCTTCTCTCTCTGTAACTCTTGTCGCAATGCTTGTTTACTACCTTGTACGCCTAGCATCACCGTTTGTATATCAGGACAACTTTGATGAAGTGCTTTCAATACTTTATGTTGTCGTTGGCACCAACGACAATTAGGCATGAAAAAAGCAGTTAACATTGGATTACCTTGGTAAGCCTTTAATGTTTGCACTTGTGAAACAGAATAGTTTTCAGCATTAAGGCGTAACATTTGCTCTTGATAAATACTTTGAGCATGGCTTGTTATGGGTGCAAAAATGATGGAAAGTGCAATAATAGATAACACGATTACGATTATTGCATTCCTTATTAAAAGCATAAGGGAATACTGCTCTGCGTTTTCATTACCTTCATCTTGGGAGTTCTTAAATTTAGAACTCATAATTTAATCCAGCGTAGGCAGTTCTTCCGCGCAGTGGCCCATAAATATAAACTACGTCGTAGCTACCATCTTCATGGAACATTAGCGGACTATCCATATCGTCAGCTTGGCTATAATCGAATAAATTGGTTGCACCAACATAAATTTTTAGTCCTTTACTTAGCTCTTTAATAATCTTTAAATCAATGGTGATGTATGATTCTGCTTTGGTACTTTTCTTTTCTGTGCCATCGTTTCGGTTATAGCCTTCGTAGCCATAATCATCTAAATTTCGACTACCAACCCATGTTGCTGAGGTGATAACATCCCACCCTTGATAATCCCAATCAGTACTTAGTGTAATTCGCTTTTCGGCAGGAGCGATGGCAAAAGACTCTTTGAATGTTTTGTCATAGCGGTACTGTTCAATAATGGTGGATAGAGCTAACTCTTCGTAGATTTGATAGTTGATGGCGAGATCAATAGCGGTTACCGAGGCGGTTTTGTCTAATTGGGTGAGTATTGGGGTACCTTCATTGTTATGCTCTAATGAGGCAAGGTGATCTACAGCGGTGTAAGCGAAGGATAGCGTAGAAGTAAGCTTGTTATGATCGTAGTTTAGTGAATAAGTAGCACTATTAGAACGCTCTGGTTGTTCTACTTCTACAAGGTAACCTTTACCTGAATCAAGTATTCCGTGATCACTTTCAAAAAAAGACAAGGGTGCGCGATAACCTTGACCAAAAGACAAACGTGAGGTGAATTGTTCGTTATGTAAGTAGCGCATATCTACACGAGGAGAGATTAAAGTTTTATCTATCTCTTTACCTGGTTTTGATATATCAACAAAATCTGCTTGTATATTATCGATTCGAAGGGCTGCTGCGAGTTCAAAATCTTCGTGTGGCGTCCATGTATCTTGAATGAAAATACCTTTGGTGATGTAATCAAAACTATCTTCTACGTAGTTGTCTAATAACGCTAAAGCCCTTGATTTTGAACGCATCTCTTCATTACGGATATCGCTGCCAAAGGTTAATAAGTGGTTATCATTAAGATAATAATTAACTCTGATACTAGAATAGAACATAGTATCTTCAGCATAATAGTCTACTGCTTCATAGAAAGAGTCTTGAACGTGGTCTATGTAGGCAAAATTTGTGGTGATATTTAAATCACTGTTAATTTCATGTAACCAGCTTACTGAAAATTCTTCTCTATCTGTTTTTACCCATTCAGTTGTCTCCCACGGATTACCAATATATTTGTTTCGTACATCGTTATTAACAAAAAGGCTATCGGCTTCACCATAAGCTACACTTGATAAAGCATCAGTAACACTGTTGACGGTATCGCCTAATACAGGGCCTCCAAAAACTTCAGAGTTGCTTTGGTTGTAGCGAATTCTTAAATTATCTGTATAGCTAAAGTCGTGAGAGAAGTAAATTGTCATGGAACTATTAGTGAGCGCAGGATTTTCACTTACGCCATTTTTATCGCCGTCGAACTGATCTTTATTGTCGTATTGGCCTACAAGGGTTATATGGGTGTTATTATCTTCACTGACTCCCATTGCCAAGATAGATGCTTTTCTATAGCCAAGTTCTCCAGTAGATAAATCTATTTGAATCTCATTTTCAGTGGCGTCTTTAGTAACCATATTGACAGTGCCGCCTATGGCTTCAGGCGCAGTAAGTGAAGCACCAGCACCACGTGCTATTTCTATTGAACCAATACCTGTAGCAGCAACAGAGTCCATACCATAGAACCCAGAAATCATGGTGTGCATGGGAATGCCATCAATTAGTACATTGGTATGTTCACCTTTCATACCATTAATCATTATGCGTTTTGCACCACACATTGAACATTCGTTAGAAACTCGAATACCTATAGCATTTTGAATCGCATCGGCTAAGCTGGCTGATTGACTATTTTCGATATATTCGTCGGTTAATAGCTCTGTTTTAGCAATGTTGTCTTTTAGTGCTCCTGAACTGGTTAAACGACTACGAACACCGTAGACTTCAATTTTTTCAATTCCTTGTTCAGATGTGTCAATATTTTGCTTGGAGGGAATAGTTGAGCTTGATGCATAATTTGACAAAGAAGTTAATAAAGTACAAAGAAATAGTTTTTTTGTTAGATGAGACATAATTTGTTAATACCACTGCTTTTACAGTAACTTAGATACGAAGCCATAAATTAGATGTAAATGATAATGGTTTCCATTTGTGTTAACAAGGGTTTTGTAACTTTATTAAGCCTAATTTATGTCTATCGTGAAGTTTTAAGTGGGTACTATTGTTTTTAAAGCGTCATAGTAAGTATTAAGAAAGTCATAAAATTATGAAATGTCATAACTAAATGTGAGATGAAGAAGGAAAAGAGAAAAAATAAAGGTAATACTATAATTAATTTAAATATTTTATATCAGAGCTTAAAATCCTACGATTTGAAAATCTATTCAATAAGATTACTGTAAAGTGGGTTTTATCTATTTTTAATAGCTTTAACTAATTTAATCCATAACAACGTGAGCATTAATGGTACTCCAATTAAAATTAACTCTTTTATAAAAGGAATAATGTATTTTAGTACTTCGGGAAAGTTTGATTTTTGATCATTTTTATTTCCGTGGGAATAACCTGATTCATTAATTTGTTGTGCCCACTCCGTTAGTTCTAAGTTAATCATTAAAACGCCAAGTCGTTTTACCGCTAATCTGAGAAAAGAGTAAATAGCCTCTCTACTATTTTTCATATTACTTTGTCTCTGAAGAGACAAAATATTTCAGGTTTTTTCGGCACTGCTTCTAATTTGGTGCGCTTATGTATTGAATGAAAAAGTATGTCATTAAAAGAATAGCTATTTCTGTAGGCATTATATAGGCTAGGTTATTATTCACATAACTGTGTCGCGCTATGCATTTCATTAAAAACTAGTTCTAAATCAGCTAATAATGCTTGTGCACTTTCAACTTCCCCAGCTTGATGCTTACGCTTTATTGTATTAGCAAGCGTATGAATTTTATCGTGTGCCTCTGTAAGACGCTTAATGCTTTTCTTTTTAAATAGTCTTTCTTGTTTTTTTCTATTAATCCAATTATTGCAGTGACAGTTTTGGCTATTGATAATAGGCCAAAAATCACTGTGACAATGAGATGATAAAACTGCTTTTTTAAATCTATTTTGCCATCGTTTATTAATAATTTTGAGTATCTCTAAACTGTTTTCTTTGTGGCTATAATGTGTTGCTGAAAAATGTAGCCAGTGTTCGTTTGGGGTATATGAATTTAACCAGACATCAAAAGAGGTAGCAGGCATAGGCTTAGCTATGCCAAAACCTTGGGCTTTTTTGCAGCCCATGTGCAATAGCATTAATCCGTGGCTTGTGCTCTCAACGCCTTCAGCAATGACATCTCGGTCAAATGACTTTGATAAAGCTATTACCCCATCAATAATAGAGTAATCACTTGCGTCGTCTAACATGTCTCGCACAAAGCTTTGATCTACTTTAATAGTATCAACGGGTAAGCTTCTTAAGTGTGTTAATGAAGAATAACCCGTACCAAAATCATCGAGAGAAAAGTTTACCCCAAGTTCGTTTTGACATGTCTCAATAATAATATTAATGGTGTTGATATCACCTAAAGAAGAGCTTTCTAAAATTTCTAATTGTAAGTATTTAGGAGCTACTAAAGAGTGTTTAGCCAAGCATTGTTCGAGTTGTAAAACGAAAGAGGAAGAAAGTAAATGATTTGATGAAATATTAACACTGACTTCTAATTTTATTCCTTGTTTTTGCCAATCATCCAGTTGTTGTAATGCTTCGTTAATAACCCACTCTCCAACATTAATTTCTAAGGGAGTATCAGCAATAAAGGGTAAAAAATTCAATGGTGGAATGAGCCCTTTTTCAGGATGAATCCAGCGAATTAGCGCTTCAGCCCCAAATACTTCTCCTGTTAGCATGTTTACTTTTGGTTGGTAATATAATTGGAATTCGTTATTTCTCAATGCTTGTTCAATTTCATCTAATTGAATATTTTTTTCAATGATACGTAGGTCAGAATCAGGGCTATATAACTGAGTTCGGTGTTTGCCTGATAATTTTGATTGGTACATTGCGTGATCTGCGTGTCGTAACAAAGTATCTATATCACTATTGTCACTAGGATATAGGGTGACACCACTCGAAGCTGTAATGTTATGTTGAACATTATCAATGATATAAGGTTTTGCTAAAGCTTGATGGATGCGCAACATTGTTTTTTCGTATTGCGATTTTGATTTAATATCATTGAGTAATATGGCAAATTCATCGCCACCTTGGCGTGACACAGTATCTTCATCTCTGATAGCTGTTGTAATACGTTCAGCGACTTCTATTAATAAGCGATCACCTGTTTCATGACCGTAGCAATCATTAACCGGTTTAAAGTCATCTAAATCAAGAAAACATACAGCAAGCTGATTTCCTGTACGTATACTATGAGCAATTGATTGTTGAAATCGATCCACAAATAAAGCTCTATTAGGCAACTTAGTCAGTACATCATAGTGAGCCATTAAATTGAGCTGTTCTTGCTGTTGTTTACTATGGGTAATATCAGAAAATATACCAACATAGTGAGTCACTTCATTTTGTGCATTTTTTAGTGAGGATATATTAAGTAGCTCAGCGTAGAATTCGCCTTGCTTGGTTCTATTCCACACTTCACCTTGCCAATATCCAAGCTTGTTAATTGATTGCCACATTAATGAATAAAAATCAGCACTCTGTTTCCCTGAACTTAAAATCTTTGGTGATTTACCTATAATTTCATCGTGGCTATAGCCTGTTATTTGACTAAAAGCAGGATTAACATCCACAATGCGTTGCTGGGAATCTGTAATAATAATGCCTTCTTGGGTATCACTAAACACCCGAGAGGAAAGTAGTAGCCTTTCTTCAGACTTTTTACGTTCAGTGACATCTTGTATGGTACCTACAGTAAGTATATGCTTTTGATTATTATCATAAGTATGTTCTGCATGTTCAATTATATACTTAACTCGTCCATCAGGAAAAAGAATTCTATATTCTACATAATGCGGAGTTTTGTCCGTAATACTTGAGTTAAAAACAGAGATTAATTTATTACGATCATCAGGATGAACATGCTCTATGAAATGGGGGAAGGGTATTGCACTTTCTACATCAAACTCTAAAATATTATAAACTTCTTTAGACCACAAATACTCTTCATTATCGTTATTAAATGTTCTTTCCCAACTGCCAAGTTTTGCTTGTTTTTGAGCTTTCTCTAAGCGCTCGTACAAATAATTTTGTTCTGTAACATCGCGGATAACACAGATAAGTTGGTTATTTAGGGATATTTTATTAAGACGAGCATCAAAAAAGGATATTTTGCTATTAATGGTTAATTCATATTTAAAAACAAGCGGCTTGTCGGAGTGAGCTATTTCATCAATTTTTGATTGAAACAGTTCTCCTATATTTTGAGGAAGAACATCTTGCATTCGTTTACCGAGAAACTGTTCTGGCTTTAGGTATAAATCATCTTTATTTTGTGCTTGATAATCTACAATCGTACCATCAGGCATCATGCGAAAATACGTATCAGGCAATGCTTTGAATAAGCTTTCTAATTCGGCACTATGGCGTAGTTTATCTATTTCAGCTTGCTTCATTTCAGTAATATCTTGTACTATTCCTGACATTAATTTAGCTTTGCCTTTTGAAGTGAAAACATGTTCCCCTGAGGCTAGAATCCAGCGCGTAGCACCATCTTTACGAATAATTCTGCACTCAAAATTCCAATCGGTTTGATCTTCAATTGCCTTTTTAAATTTATTGTCAACGTTAGCTTTGTCTTCTGGTATTACATGATCGAGAAATATTTCATAAGTCCATTGAGGTAACAGTGAATCATAACCAAATATTTGATCATGCTTTAAAGAACGGTGAGCGGTGTGATCAATAAGGTTAAGTTCCCAATGGCCAATGTGGCTTTGTTCTAAAAAAAACGTTAATCTTGCTTCATTTTCTTGAGTTTTTTGCTCAATAAGACGACGTTTTGTCGTATCAATGGCTTGAACAATATAACCAGCAAGTTGATTATTCTCAGGTGTGTAAATAGCCGTGGTAGCTGCATCTGCATAGTGAACCGAACCATCTTCAATTTGAAATATATCTTCTGTTATTACAGGCTCTTTTCGCTTTGATGCTTCAAGTAAACGTTCTTTCCAAATATCTTCCCATTCAGGAAAATTGCACCATGCAGGCGACTTCCAAAATAGTTTTCCAATATAATCTGCTCGTGTTACTCCTTGTGATGCTAAAGCTAATTCATTCACTTCTAATACTCGTCCTTCTGGAGAAAGTATGGCCATGAATTGAAATTGTTGATTGAAAACTATTTTAAATAATTCTGAATCATTGATAGATAAACAAGGAGGTAAGTTTGATTTTTTTGGTTTCATTTTTTCATTATTGTACAAAAATACAACTTTTAAAAGATAATTTAGCAATATTAAACGCCCTATAAAGTGTGTGGGTTTATTTAGATTGGAGCCTCGTTGATATTGATATTATTGAACTTTAGTCACTTGATAATCTTTTTAATCTTAATGTCATACCCACAGTATTTTATAATTTGACGCCAATTTACAAGTGACTCTATTGATGTGTTTTTACATAAACAGTAGTTAACTAATACTATTAAAATATTCAAGTCAGTTAGTTAGTCATTATTGGAAATAGTTTATGAAAAATTAGTTGTTTTCTTGTTCTATTTAATAACGTAAATCTTCCTGATAAACATAAAAAAGAGTTTACGAAAACCATTAGTTTTTGCTCTTGTTGAGTGCAAGTGATGAATGAATTGTGTGCATTAGTCTATTTTGCTTTTCTTGTTTAGACCCTAACAAAACAATGGGTTGTTAAAATTAATTTAATATTAACAAGTGCTTAAGGGGTTTTCGATAGAGATAAAACTATCATGGTATTAATTTTGCGATGTACCCGTTAATTAACGTATTAATTGGCATACATCATGAGTGAAATGAAAAAATCAAGAAAGCAGAAAGTTGTTGTTGTAGGTAATGGCATGGTTGGTCACCACTTTATTGATCAGTTAATAAGTCATAACAATGATGATTTTCAAGTGGTCACTTTCAGCGAAGAATCTCGTTTAGCTTATGATCGAGTTATGCTTACCAGTTACTTTATCGGTAATACGGCAGATGACTTAGCGTTAACTTCGCCTCAAGCTTACGATGAACAGGGTGTTGAATACTTTATCGACACGCAAGTTGTTGATATTGATCGTGATAAAAAAACGTTAATAACGGCTACAGATCAAATTATATCGTACGACAAATTGGTACTGGCTACCGGCTCGTATCCCTTTGTCCCGCCAGTTCCTGGTAAAGATCAAAAAAATATTCATGTTTATCGAACGTTAGATGATTTAGATGCAATTGCAGAATCAGCTAAGTCTTCACATGTTGGCGTGGTTATAGGTGGTGGCTTATTAGGCTTAGAGGCTGCAAATGCAATTAAACAATTAGGATTACAAACGCATGTTGTAGAGTTTGCTCCGCGCTTAATGGCGGTGCAACTTGACCAAGAGGGTGGAGATCTATTACGCAGTAAAATAGAAGATTTAGGAGTATGTGTTCATACTGAAAAAAACACCACTGAAATTATTGCAGGTGAAAACTGTCGTTACCGTATGAATTTTGCCGATGGATCTTTTTTAGAAACGGATACTATCGTATTTTCAGCAGGTATTAGACCACAAGATTCCTTAGCCCGTATTAGTGGCTTAAGCCTTGGTGAACGTGGTGGCATTGTTATTAATGATCAATGTTTAACGAGCGATGAAAATATATACGCTATTGGCGAATGTGCTTTATGGGATAACAAAATTTTTGGTTTGGTTGCACCGGGTTATGCAATGGCTAAGTCTGCTGTAAGCCATTTAACCCGTGGCGGCTTAAATGGTGAAGTAAAGACTTTTTCTGGTGCTGATATGAGTACCAAGTTAAAACTGCTTGGTGTAGATGTTAGTAGTCTTGGTGATGCACATGGCAACACTGCGGGTTCACAAAGTTACAGTTTTGTTGACTCTGCTGCAGGTACTTATAAAAAAATTGTTGTCAGTAGTGATAGTAAAAAATTACTTGGTGCGGTACTGGTTGGAGATACCAGTGATTATGGTCAATGGTTACAGCTGGTACTTAATAAAATAGAACTATCCCAACCGCCAGAATATTTACTGTTACCTGAAATAGATGGAGATTCTGCTAATGCAGCAGCAGGGGTGGAAGCATTGCCTGATAGTGCGCAAATTTGTTCTTGTTATGACGTTACCAAGCAACATTTATGTGATGCGGTAAATGCTGGTGCTCATGATATTTCTGCTCTTAAATCTTGTACTAGTGCGGGTACTGGCTGTGGTGGCTGTGTTCCTTTAGTTACGCAGGTATTAAATAGCGAATTAGAAAAAGCAGGGGTGAGCATTAACGATAACCTTTGCCGTCATTTTGCTTTTTCTCGTGTTGAATTATTCGATATTATTCGGGTGAAGCAACTTCGTACTTTTGATGAACTCTTAACTGAGTGTGGTGAAGGCGAAGGTTGTGAAGTTTGTAAACCAGCTGCCGCATCAATGTTAGCATCATTATGGAATGAACATGTATTAGCAGAAGAATTAGTTGGTTTACAAGACACTAATGACAACTACCTTGCTAACATGCAAAAAGATGGTACTTACTCTATTGTACCGCGCGTACCCGCAGGTGAAATTACACCTGAACACCTTATTCTTATCGGATCCATTGCTAAAAAATATAACCTGTATACCAAAATAACTGGCGGCCAACGTATTGATTTGTTTGGTGCACAGTTGAACCAATTACCTCTTATTTGGCAAGAAATGGTAGAGGCAGGTTTAGAGACTGGTCATGCCTACGGCAAATCCTTACGTACGGTTAAATCTTGTGTAGGAAGTACGTGGTGTCGTTATGGCGTGCAAGACAGTACTGAAATGGCAATTACATTGGAAGAGCGCTACCGCGGCATTCGTTCTCCTCATAAAGTGAAAATGGGGGTGTCTGGTTGTGCCCGTGAATGCGCTGAAGCACAAAGCAAAGACTTTGGCGTTATTGCGACAGACAAAGGGTGGAACCTTTATGTTGCTGGTAATGGCGGCATGCGCCCTCGTCATGCTGATTTATTTGCTAGTGACTTAGATGATGCCACGTTGATTCGCTATATCGACATAATCTTAATGTTTTATATCCGCACCGCTGAACGCTTACAGCGTACGTCTGTTTGGTTAGAAGGTCTTGAGGGTGGACTAGATTACCTTAAAGACGTTGTGATAAATGACAAGCTTTCTATCAACGACGAATTAATAGTACAAATCAGCCACCTTATAGAAACTTACGAATGCGAATGGAAAGTAACTTTAAACGATCCACAGAAGCTGAAACGTTTTAATCATTTTATTAATAGTGAAGCGCTAGACAGTAACGTCATTTTTACTACTGAACGAAAGCAAATTCGCCCTGCAATTAAAAAAAATATTGTAATGATTTAATGCGCATTCACAACTCAATTTATTTAAAACTTTAAAGGGAAACATCATGATAGATATTATCGAAAATGTATCAAAAGAATCGGGAGAGGTCTCTGCTAATAAAATCGACTGGCTAACGGTTTGTAAAATAGAAGATATCACTAAAAACACGGGTGTTTGTGCCAATTTCAACGGCAAGCAAGTTGCTATATTTCATATGAAAAAAGCTAAAGACAGTGATGGAATAGGTGGCATAAGTGAGGTGAAAGCGGTGTGTAACGTAGATCCTTTCTCTGCTGCAAGTGTGCTATCTCGTGGTTTAATTACTGAAAAAGATAACCAATTCTTTGTCGCATCTCCTTTATTAAAACAAGAGTTCTGTTTAGAAACAGGACAATGTCAGCAAGATGATGCCATTGCAATAAATACATACAAAGCACGTATCGATGATGAATTAGTACAATTAATGGAGGCCTAAAATAATGAGTTCAATTAATACTGGTAGTTCGGCTCCTAGCCGATTTAATCTTTTATCTTTTAAAGGTTCAATGAAAATATTACACCTTAGTTGGGGCGCATTTTTCATTAGTTTTTTAGTATGGTTCAACCATGCACCTTTATTAGGTTTAATTGCAGAAACATTAAACTTAACAGGAGCACAAGTTAAGACATTACTCATTTTAAATGTAGCTTTGACTATACCCGCACGAATTTTTATTGGTATGGCAACTGATCAACTTGGTCCGCGTAAAACATATAGTTTGCTGTTACTTATTTGTTCAATACCTTGTTTTATGTTTGCGTTAAGTAATTCTTTTGAGCAATTAGCATTAGCACGATTTTTATTAGGCTTTATAGGTGCCGGTTTTGTTATCGGTATTCGTTTAGTCAGTGAGTGGTTCCCTGCTAACCAGTTGGGCACAGCAGAAGGTATTTATGGTGGTTGGGGCAACTTTGGCTCTGCGGCTGCAGCAATGATATTACCTGCTTTAGCACTCTTCTTCGGCGACGGGTTTTTAGGTCTTGAAGGTTGGAGATGGGCCGTTATTCTTACGGGCATAATCTGTTTTGTTTATAGTTTCATTTTTTATTTTGGTGTACGTGATACGCCCGCAGGAGCAACTTACTTTAAACCAAAAAGTTCGAAAGCAATGGAAGTGACCAGTGTTGGGGATTTCTATTTACTTATTTTAATGAAAATACCTCTATTTTTTGCTTTAGCGCTATTGAACTGGAAATTATCACCTGCAGGTGTGAGCTTGATAAGTGAAAACATTAGTATCATTATTTATATATCTTTAGCTGCTTTGTTTGTTTATGAAGTTATTGCTGCTTATCAGGTGAATAAGTCTATTTTTGTAACACCAGTAGAGCCTATTCATCAATATTCATTTAAGCAAGTTGCGGTACTTAATGTTTTATATTTTGCAACATTTGGTAGTGAATTAGCTGTTGTTTCAATGCTGCCTTTATTCTTTAGTGAAACCTTTGATTTAAATATGGTTTATGCCGGTTTACTTGCATCAAGCTATGCCTTTATGAATTTACTATCAAGACCTTTAGGTGGTTGGATTAGTGATAAATATGGGCGTAAGAAAACCTTAATTATTCTTACAACGGGTTTAAGTTTAGGTTATGCCGTAATGGCAACTATTACTGGAGATTGGCCGCTAGTGATGGCTGTTATTGCCGCTATGTCATGTTCTTTCTTTGTACAAGCTGGTGAAGGTGCTGTATTTGCAGCAGTGCCATTAATAAAGCGTCGTTTGACAGGGCAAATTGCTGGTATGACAGGGGCTTACGGTAATGTGGGTGCAGTTTGTTATCTTACTATATTATCATTTGTTAGTTATTCTACTTTTTTCTGGGTCATTGCAGCGAGTGCCTTTTTAGGGTTGTTGATGTTGTTTGTAATGAAAGAACCTGAAGGAAGTATGGCTGAGATTTTACCTGATGGTAGTGTTGAATTAATTAATGTTAATTAAGGTGTAAACAGCGATGACAGTAAGCACTAGAGTAAAGCAAAAACAGAATAATGATTTAGTTATCACCTTTGGCGGATACTCAGACAAAGGTGATAAAATTGAGAATCAAGATGCTTTTGCTTTAAAAGAAAACCAAGGTGTCGATCTTGATCTTAAAGGTCATGCTGCGGTGATTGCCGATGGCGTTTCTAGTGCTAACTGTGCAGCCAAGGCTAGTCAGATGAGCGTTTGTCATTTTATTAATGAATATATCGCTACACCTGAAACATGGTCAGTAAAAAAATCGGCAACTAAAGTCATCAGCTCTCTAAATAATTGGTTATACGCACAGCAATTAGTTGCTGATGAACAAGGTTGTTTAGAGCAATGGTTTAGCACGTTTACTGCGCTCATTCTTAAGGGAGAGCGCGGGTACATTTACCATGTTGGTGATTGCCAAGCTGTTAAGATTAATGATGATGGCTATCAAGTTTTAACAAAAGAGCATGCCAATTTATCTGGCACACTTAATCGAGCATTAGGTGCAGGATCCCATATCGACATTGATATGATATCAACACCTTTAGCGCAATATGACATACTGATGCTAACGTGTGATGGTGTGCATCATTTTGTCAAAGCAAAGCAAGTACAAAAGATTTTAGCAGATGAAAAAAATTTAGAGCAAGCTAGCTTAGCAATAACTCAGTTAGCTAAAGCGCAAGGCTCGCAAGATAATCTCACTTGTTTACTCGTTAAAATTGAGCAATTGCCTACGCAAGCATTTAGTCAATTTATGTTCAATCGAAAACAACAAGTTATTCCACCAGCGCTTCGTGTTGGTAGTAAACTGGATCATTATGAAATACTTGATACCTTGCAAGAAAGCAGTCGCTCTCACGTTTATCTGGCAAAAACGACTCAAATAAAAAGTGATATCACAAAGAATAATCCAGTGAAGGGAGTTGCAAAAGAGCAGCTTGTGGTCATTAAAATACCCTCTGTTAATTTTAGTAAAGATGAAAATTATTTATCAGGTTTTATCAAAGAAGGTTGGATTGGTAATAAAATAAGTCACCCAGCTGTTATGAATATTTATGATGACATACCAAATGGACGCTTTTTGTATCATGCCTGTGAGTATATTGAAGGGCAAAATTTAGCTGCATGGAGTGCAGATAATCCGCTTGCTGATTTAGTTAAAGTACGTGATATTGTTAAGCAGATGGTTAAGGCATTAAGAGTGCTACAACGACATGAAATAGTGCATTGTGATATTAAACCAGATAATTTTATTATGGACAGTTTCGGCCGCATTAAGATGATTGACTTTGGCAGCTGCCAAATAGGCTCTATTGATAGTGGCTTGGCTGAGCAAGAAGCTTTAGGATTGGGGACTTTAAATTACAGTGCTCCAGAGCTTTTTTATGGTAAAGAAAATAGCCACAAAAGTGAGCTTTTCTCTCTCGCTGTGCTTACTTATCAACTGCTTACTAATCGTTTTCCTTATAAAGAATTAAACCAGATTAGTGAAGTGCCTAAGCAATACCATTTATGGCGCTATAACCCCGTAACAACTTATCGAAAAGACTTACCTCGATATATTGATGTTGTGCTTGCCAAGGCGTTAAGTGCTAATCCTAATCAGCGCTTTGAACATTACTCTGAGTTTATCTCTGCGATTGAGCGCACTGATCACTCAATATCATCACAAGATAGCCTGCCATTTATAGAGCGTGAACCTGTAAAATTTTGGCAAGGTGTGAGCACAATTTTATTTGTTTTACTTCTTATCGTTACTTTTCTTAGCTTTTAACTCTTCAATAAAATCACACTTCACCAGAGAGTAAGCACAATATTAAGTTTGCACAACAAGTACCCAGCCTTTGCACTCTTATTGAACTAAGTCATTAATTATTTTAGGTCGATAAATAAAATTCTTTAAAATACAGTCGGTTATTGTTGGTGTTTATGTGGCGCAACCTATGCAAGTTAGTATAAAAACACACAAGTAAAACAACAATTAAGTTAAATCACGATATTTTATTTAATTGTAAAAAGGTCATCATTATGAAAGATACTGAAACGAAAAGTTTTCAAAGTCCAAATTTTACAAAAATTGAGAATAGACATCTTAAAGCGATAACGACACCTGAACTTGCCACTAATGATATTAATACTACGTGCCCTTATTGTGGCGTTGGTTGTGGTATTCGTGTTGCTAAATCTGCGAGTAGCAATAATGCCCAACCTGTATTGATTAATGGTGACAAACGTCATCCAGCTAATTTTGGTAAGTTGTGTATTAAAGGGAAAAATCTAGGGGATACGTTAACAAATGATAACCGCTTAACGTTACCTAAAGTCAATGGTGAAATACAAAAATGGCCTAGAGCGCTTGATTACGTTGCTAGTCAATTAAATCAAACAATTGAAAAACATGGTGCCGATGCAGTAGCTTTTTATACTTCGGGGCAATTACTTACTGAAGATTATTACCTTGCTAATAAGTTAATGAAAGGCTTTATTGGTTCAGGAAATATAGATACCAATTCGCGTTTATGTATGTCTTCAGCAGTTTCTGCTCACAAACGTGCTTTTGGTGAAGATATTGTGCCGATGAGTTATAGCGATATTTACAAAGCAGACCTAATTGTATTAACAGGTTCAAATTTGGCTTGGTGTCACCCAGTCATTTACCAACGTATCCGCGAAGAAAAAGAGAAAAGACCCGAATTAAAAATTGTTGTTATTGACCCTCGTGTAACAGCCTCTACCGAGTTAGCTGATTTGCACTTGGCAATTAATGCTGGTGGTGATTTAAGCTTATTTAATGGCTTACTAAACTATCTTAATGACAATGATTATATTGATAAAGATAAGTTAAAGATCAATGATTTAGAAGAAGCCTTGTGTTGTGCTAAAAAAGATAGTGAAAACTGTGGTAAAGAAGAGTCAGCTATTACAGGTTTATCTGCTGAAATCGTGAATCGTTTTTATCAATTATTTGCAAGTAGCGAAAAAGTTGTAACGATATTCTCACAGGGAATAAATCAATCGGTTCAGGGCTCGGATCAAGGTAGTGCCATTATTAACTGCCACTTAGCTAGTGGAAAAATAGGTAAAGTTGGTTGTGGGCCATTCTCTATTACCGGGCAACCTAATGCAATGGGGGGGCGAGAAGTTGGTGCCTTAGCTAACACCTTAGCAAGCCATATAGATTTCCCCGCTAGTGATCACGACAGCACAGAGTTTTCAGAATTACATGGTGCTTTAGGTGATTTTTGGCAAACGGATGTGTTAACAAAAACAGAAGGCTATAAAGCCGTTGATTTGTTTAATGCAGTTGGTGAGGGAAAAATAAAAGCAATTTGGATAATGGCTACAAACCCTGTTGTAAGTATGCCTAATCATGAAAAAATTGCGCAAGCATTAGCTAAGTGTCCGCTAGTTATTGTCAGTGACTGTGTTGAAAAAAATGACACCTTAAAATACGCTGATGTTATTCTTCCTGCACAATCGTGGGGGGAAAAATCAGGTACAGTTACTAATTCAGAGCGACGTATTTCTCGACAACGTCCATTTTTAAAACCTTTTGGCGAAACAAAACCTGACTGGTGGATTATCAGTGAAGTGGCTAAACGCATGGGGTTTAGCAAGCAATTTAACTATAACAATGTGAGTGAAGTTTTTGCAGAGCATGCACGTTTATCTGGCTTACAAAATGAAGGGAGTCGTGCTTTTGATATTTCTGCTTTTGAGGCAATAACACCTGAGCAGTATAGCAAATTGCAGCCAGTACAATGGCCACAGCCAAAAGGGCAGGCTATTCGACTAAATGATCAGAGTTTTTTTAGTGTAGGTAAATATTATCACCGTGATAAAAAAGCAAAAATGAAAGCGGTTGAAACGTTACCATTATTTTTAGATACATCGAGTAATCTTCGTAATAAAGGGACGGCTGAAAATGATAACTGCGAGAGTGACACCATATTTACGTTGAATACAGGACGAAATCGTGACCAATGGCATACGCAAACCCGAAGTGGAAAATCGAGTATTCTGACTAATAGACACCCCGAACCTGAAGTGTCTATAAACCCAAAGGATGCGTTAAAGTTAGGTATTGAAAATGATCAATTAGTAAGTATTTCAGCTGTTTTTTCAACAACAAAGAAGCAAAAAACAAATACTAAGCCAACATTAATTGTTCGCGCAAAACTCACTGAATCAGTGAACCCGCAGTCATTATTTATTCCAATACATTGGTCACAAAGTAACTTTAACCAAGGCTGTATAAGCCAACTAGTTGAAGCCAAGGTTGATACAATTTCTGGTCAGCCAGCTTTTAAACATAGCCGAGTAAAAATTAAACCAAATAAAGTTCAAAGTGAAGCGCTTCTTGTGGTGAAAGAACCAATAGAAATGCTAGACGTTGTATATCAAGTGGAGCAAAAAATTACAGGTGGGTACTGTTATCATTTAGCGAGTAATAAAAGTCCGGAAGAGTTTTTTAATTACTTAGATAATACTGTTTTACCATATGATGAACTGCAAGCGTTAGACAAGCTAAATGCTAGTCAGCCACTGAAACAGTACTTTCGTAAAAGCTACTTAAGAAAAGGGCAGTTACAAAGTGCTATCTTGGTATCTTTGAATAAAACTGACTTACCTCAAGGATGGATTAGCCAATGTTATCAATTGGGTGAAACCATTAATGCTCAACGTGAATTACTTTCTAATGATGCTCGACAATTACAGCATAAAAAAACTTTTTGCCAGTGTTTAAATATAGAACTAAAACAAGTAGTTCAAGCCATAAAGCAAGGTGATTTAACAGTAGACGATATACGTGCTAAAACAGGAGCAGGTAATGGTTGTGGTAGCTGTATTGGTGATATATCACTAATATTAAAAGAGCCGTGTACAATTTAAACCACAGGAAATATGTTGATGCAGCGGGGCTTCATCAACATATACTGTTTTACATATGTCATAAAGGTTGATGACATAAAGAGGGCTTTTCTATATTCATTTTATTAGGTGATTCAGTCTTATGTTCTTTAGCTTTTAATTGTTCAGATAAGGTAAACATTGCTGGGCTTAATAATAAAATAGTGGCAATAGAGAATACCGAGCCAAAACTTAAGCTAATAACCATTGGCACTAAATAGAGTGCTTGTGTAGATGTTTCAAATAACATTGGAAACAAGCCAGCAGCAGTGGTAACTGCCGTTAGCACTACAGGACGAAAGCGGTTCAAAGCTGCTTCTATTACCGCCTCTTTATAGTGCACGCCTTTCTTTTTCAAGGATTTAACTTTAAGTAACATCACAAAGGATCCATTGATGACTAAGCCCGAAAGGGCGATCATGCCAAATAAGCTCATAACACTAAATGAGTAACCCATCACAATATGTCCTAACATAGCAGCAGCTAAACAAAATGGGATAATAATTAGCACTAAAATTGCGTCGAGATAGTTACGAAATATTATCGCTAGCATCGCAAAAATAAGCGTGAATGCTAGGCCTATACCTTTAACTATTTCTGAGTTTACTTTTGATTCAACGCGCGCCTCACCACCAAGTTCTACATCAAGATCAGGATATTTAGCGCTTAATTTAGTTAATAAATCTTCTTCAACCGTTTTGAGTATCAATGAGGCACTGGCAACTTGTCGTAATATACTGGCGGTAACTTCAACTAGCTGAATACCATCAACACGATTAATACTTGTGGCGGCTTTAGCCGTAGTGATGTTAGCAACTTGGCTTAATTCTACACTGTCGCCATTAGGTGCTGTAATAATTAATTGGTTGAGTTGATTGGCATAATATTGCTGGTTTCTTTGCATTATTACTCTTACTTTGACTTCGTCGCCTGTTACTATCTGTCGAATGGCTTCGCCACCAAAAAAGCGTAAACGAATTAGCTCACCTAAACTGTCACTGGTAAAACCAAGGCTTTTGCCTAACGGTGTTGGTGTCAGGTTATACTGCAGTTTGCCATCCATCAATGCACTATCAATGTCAGTCACTCCTGAGACTCTATTGAGTCCGTTCATTAATTCATTAGCAGCGAGAGTTAATATCTCTGCATCCTTGTGACCTAACTCTATGACTAATTCTTTCCCACCGCCTGGACCTACTTGATAGTCAAAGAAAATTGATTTTACGCTAGGTACTTCGCCAATACTAATTCGCCATGCATCGACAAAGTCTTTTGCAGTAAAATTGCGTTGGTCATCTGAAACAATCATAAAGGTTGATGAACCACTACTTGAGCCAATATCTTGCATACGGAACTTATAATCGTCTTGTCCGTTTAAACTCTCAATCGCTTTTACACCAGCGGCTTCAATATAATTAATAATGGCTATTTTATCTTTTAAGGGCGCACCTGTTGGAAACTCAACCTCAGCATCTATACGCGTTGATTCAATTTTAGGTACGAAGCTAGAGTCAACCCGTCCACTATAAACCCATGAGAAAATGAGCACAGACAGTGATGAAAAAATGATGATGACTGTAATGGGGTTATTACAACTGGTCTTTAACCAAGAAGCATAAACGTTGTTTTTAAATATGTTGAAGCGATTAAAGCAGTTAGTTTGAATTTTAGATATAGCCTGAAAACGCATCGGCTTATTAATATGTCGTAAATGAAGAGGTAAAATTAATAAAGCCTCTATAAGTGATACAGTAAAAATGGCAAAAATCAGCAAAGTCATGGGCTTATACATAACACCAAGCTCACCTGGTACATAAAGCAACGGTATAAATGCAATAATATTCGTTGCTACTGAAAACACCACAGGTAAAGTCATTTCTTTCACCCCATCTCTAAGGGCGATATCCATTGCAATATCTTGCTGGACTTTAAGGTAAATATTTTCAGCAACAATAACGGCATCGTCAACCAATATCCCTAAGGTAATGATAAAAGCAAAGAGGGTGATCATGTTGATAGGAATATCGAGTAGTGGCATAAGTCCTAAGGTGCCAACTATTGAAATAGGTATTCCCATGCTAACCCAAAATGCTAACCTTAAATCAAGAAAAAGGGACAATACTAAGATAACTAGCAACATACCAATAAGTCCATTACTAGTTAATAAGTTAATGCGTTGACTGAAAGGCTCTGACTGGTCTTGCAATATAGTTAGCGTTAAACCTGCGGGTATTTCAGTTTGATAGTTAGCGATAAAGTTTTGAATATCTTTGCTAATATCTATCGGTTTACTGCTCTTGTTTTGATAAATTTTTAGCTCAAGTCCTGCTTCACTGTTTACTTTAAAAGGTTTTACTTGCCCCTCAAAGCTATCACTAATGGTCGCAATATCAGCCAGTGTAACGCTATTGCCACTAATATCAGTGATGATAGGTATATTTGTGAATTGCTCAGATAATTCTTTTCGACCTAAAGTTCGAATTAGAATCTCACCCGCTTGAGTATTGATATTTCCTGCCGGTACATCACTAACAGATGCTTTCACTTTTGATAATACTTGCGCTAGAGTAAGCTGATATTGGCGTAATTTTATTTGATTAAGTTCAATGACTATTTCTGGAGAACGTGCGCCTTGTATATCTATTTTTGCTAAATCAAGTGTGGCTAACAGTGCTTGTTTTAGTTGTGAAGCTTCACGGTAGAGTAACAATTCTGATACGTTACCATGAAGCCCAACTTCAACAATGCTGTCTAACTCCTCAACAAAAGTGATGGTTGGATTTTCCATTTCAATAGGGAAGCTGTTAATGCCATCAATACTGTTTTTAACTTGAGACAGTACAGTATCGGGGTTAATACCTTCTATTAACGCTAGCGTAATTTCAGCCGCACCTTCATAGGCATTGGCGCTAATTCGATCAATATTAGGATTGTCTCGTAACTGATGTTCAATACTTAAAATAATACCCTGTTCGATATCTTTTGGCGTGGCACCGGGGTAACTGACTTCGATTAAAATTTCATTAATCTGAAAAGATGGGCTACTTTCTTGGTTAATATTATCAAACGACATTAAGCCAAGAATAATGATAGCAAAAGTTAATAAACTTGAGGCAATCGGGTTGTTAATCATCCAAATAGAGGGAGCGGACAGTATGCCTTTATTTGATGTTATGCTCTTTGCTGTCATTATAAAACTCCCGTCACGATACTTGCTGGCATGCCTTCTTGTATCCCTGCAACAGCACTGGTAACGACCAGTTCATCTTTGGATATAGTGTTACTAATAATAGCGTGTCTCTCATTTTGCCAAATAGTTTTTGCAGTTCTTGCCGACAGTTTATTATTTTTATCTACAATCCAAAAAATACCATCATCAATTGCGCTAAGTGGTATTTTTAATGTGTTTTTCTTAGGGGGTAATGTTAAGTTAACAGTAATAAACTCTCCTAAGATGAATGATCTTTTTTGGTTTTTTATGCTCAAATAAACTTGTTGTAACTGGCTGTTCTCATGCAAGTTAGAAGATAATTGCGACACTAATGCTTGATGGCTTTCATTACTCTTAGCTGAAATGCTGACCGATTGGTTTAGACTCAACTGTGACGCGATGTTACTGGGAACTGCGAGCGACACTCGTAAATTTGAAAGTTGTGCTAGTTCTCCTAAACTATCCCCTTTATTAACAAAACTGCCTTGATAAATAGCTTTACTTAATACGGTATAGTTAGCATCACTGATAACTTTACATCTGTTTAATTCTCTCATGGCGAGCTGTGCATTGCTTTTTGCAATAGTTACATTTGCTTTTGCGATTTCAAGTTGAGGTTTTCGTAACATTAATGACTTTTGTAAAAAAAGGTTGTCTTCACTAAACTCTTTTTGAACTTGCTGATATTCTTTTTCTGCAACTTTTTGTTCACCAATTTCCAGCTGTAAATTAGCTTGAGCTATTTTTAACTCACTTTGGCGTTGATTAAGTTTATGTTGATAATCTCTGTCATCTACTTGATAGATTATATCACCTTGTATAAGTTGCCCCCCTTCTATAAATACAGGATTAATGTAGTTTATTTCTCCTTCAATTTGAGAAACTAATGATAATGAGAGAAGAGGCTCTACTTTCCCAAATGCTTGATAGCTAGGAGTAAAATCTTGCGGTGTTACTTTTATAACACTTACAGATAATACTTTTTCAACTTGTGCAGATAGTTCTTGAGTAGGGGACGTTGCTAAAATAGCTACAGAGCTGAACAGTGTGACTAAGGCTATTAATGCCGTTATTGGCTTGAAGGTGAAGTTTTGCATGCTGTGATCCAATTAATAATGGCGGATAGCGTGATTGAAATTATTTAATTAATATAGAGCAACGTAGGTCTAATTTATGTCTATAAAGAAGCCTTGTTTTTTGATGCGAACTAAAAATTATTTTTTAATTTGAATTGCTAACAAAAACGAATTTATTGGCAAGGAAATAATTACTAAATACTCCCAAAAAAATACCAAAACAAAATGCTACTGGAATCGATAAAATATCTTTAGTGAGCCAAAATGCAATCAAGTTTATTCCGCCCGAGAAATGTGCGGTTAACATATGTTTGCACCACTGATAAAAAATACTGCTGAATTGTTGATGCTTATAAGTATAGATGCGGTTGCCAAGCCAGGTAGCACTCGCTGCTAACCAAAACGATATTAACCTAGCCAACATTACATCGTCAGTGAACTGTGTTAAGAGTAAAAAAAATAAACTATCAACCACAAAGCCAAATCCTCCGACAAAACAAAATCTCTTAAATTGTTGCATACGTGCCTAACATCATAGTCTTTATATTTTGGTTAGCTTACGTGTAAGCAGGTCTAAGAATTGTCATTCAACGTTGACTTTTTTTAGACCCTACTCACATTAAACTTGCTGCAGAATAAATTTAGGAGATTTGAATGCAGCTTGTAACCCCACACACATCAATCAAAGATGAAATAACCTTAAGTATTATTGTCCCCGTTTATAACGAACAAGAAATGCTACCTATATTTCATCACCATCTGGCAAAGGTATTAAGCACTCAGTCAAACTATAGCTTTGAAATCATTTATATTAATGACGGCAGCACAGATGAAAGCTGGGATACTATGCTAAATTTACATAGTCATTTCGCCAATATTGAGTGTATTAACCTGAGTAGAAATTTTGGTAAAGAAGCCGCAATGACTGCTGGTATTGATAGTGCAAAAGGGCAAGCGATTATTCTTTTGGATGCTGATTTACAAGATCCTCCCGAGCTTATTCCTGACATGCTAGCAGCATGGCATGAAGGTTATGATGTAGTAAATATGAAACGCAGTGCACGCCTTGGCGAGTCTAAATTCAAGTGTTGGTCTGCGCATGTTTATTATCGATTACTTGATTATTTATCTGATGTGCCTTTACAAAAAGATGTTGGTGATTTCAGATTACTCAGTCGAAGAGTCATCGAAGACATCAAACAATTATCTGAAAGAAGTCGTTACATGAAAGGTATTCTTTCTTGGCCTGGTTATAAACAAACTACCATTAGTTTTGAACGCCCTGAACGCGCAGCCGGTGAAACTAAGTGGTCATTTATACAATTAGTGAAATTAGGTTTATCAGGTACTGTCTCTTATACACATCTGACGCTGCCGACGAAGAGGATAGTGT